>Ga0214543_1005573_pt1 | contig 23015 bp, 11 predicted proteins | sample CNSS2metaG_FD_160094 | JGI IMG/M metagenome (GOLD analysis project Ga0214543, IMG submission 160094) | Root nodule microbial communities from cowpea collected in UCLA plant growth center, Los Angeles, California, USA - CNSS2 | ecosystem: Host-associated > Plants > Roots > Nodule | place: USA... | reverse complement strand
TTAGAAATGTGAGGTTGGAGTTTTATGGTTCCATTACCTATTTCTGTTCCAAGGAATTCTATGAAATTTTTACAAATTTCCATTTTTCCTTTTGATATAATTAAGCCATATCTTTCAAGTTTGTATAATACTTGTTTCAAATGGAGATAATGATCTTCTTTTGTTTTGGAAAAAACTAGTATATCGTGTATATAGACACATGTAAAAGTTTTGCAGTCATTGAAAATGTTATTCATTTTTCTTTGAAAAATTGCAGGAGCATTTTTAAGACCAAAAGGCATTACATGCCATTCGTATAACCCTTCAAAACAGGAGAATGTTGTCCATTTTATGGATTCTGGTTCCATTTTTACTTGATGGAATCCACTTTTGAGATCAAATTTTGAAAACCATTTTGCATTTTGAATACGATTTATAAGAATTTCTTTAGACGGAATTGTATATCCATCTTCAACTGTATTATCGTTTAAACGTTTATAATTGTAAACCATTCTAGATTTACCTCTTTTTTGTTCGGAAGATTTATTTATTATGAAAGCAGGACTCCTGTGAGGACTTTCACTTGGAGCTATTACTTTTAGTTTCAGAAGGTGGTCAATATGCATTCGACATTCCTCCTGCTCCCAATTATTGAACTGTATATCTTTAGTCTTTATAATTAAATCAAGGTTGATTATGTTTAATTTACAAGTAACAGGATCACGATCCCAAAATTTTGTAGGATCTTCTCCTATTATACTAGTTTTATTTAACCTATCCAAAATTTGTTGGATATTATCAAAAGTGATTGTTTTAGGTATTTTTATGGATGAAAAAGAGTTCATAGTGTCATCTGGACAGTAATCTATGAATTCTAAATCTTCTTTCATACAATCACATTTTTCTGAGGATTTGGTGCTTGTACATGAACATTCATCAGAGGATTGTTTTGTATAGCTGTCTCCACTAATTATGGGTGACATTTGTGTTTTATCACTAATAATGACATAATCTTTGTTTATAGTGATAGTTCTATTATGGCCTAAAATAAAATCTAAACCAATAATCATGCTTTGTTTTGAAGGGACTAAATTTTCTACACGCATGGTTTTAAGGTGTATTTTTTGGCCAAATAGGTCACAATTTGTACTAAATTGAAGAGAAATATTGTTTATTTCTTCGTCGTTTATCATTACTACTCCAGACATAGTTCTTGTTTTTTGTATATGTTTACTTTTAGTAATCATATATGAAGGTACTTTTGTTTTGCAGACGACTGTCTTAGAACATCCTGTGTCTAAGAGGGCCTGTATGATTTCTTCTTTAGCAGGGTTTTTGTTTTGTTTTGGAAAATTTAATTTTACTAATACTTTAACAGATATTAGTTGTTTTTCATTGCAAACTAATGGGATACATTCTGTGGTTCCCATCATGTTATTTCATATGTTTTTTGAGATGATACTTGTTCCAGAATCTTGGATTATTTGTTCTAGACGAAGAATTTTTTCTTGAAGGTTATTTATTTTGGTTTCTAAAATTGAAGTCCTAGTATCAATTATGTTTTTATCTTTTATGTTTTCTTTTTCTTCTAAAAAAATTGGTATTTCTTGTATTTTTAGATGTGTTGCAATACATTTTATACAAAAATTTTTGTAGCATAAAGGACAATGAGCCCTTTGTGATTTATGAAAATATCTATCACAATACTGGCAGGGAATAGATGTTGGTCCTGAAAAGTATTGTAATGTATGAGAACATATATTTGTTTCAGTTATATTCATTAGATAATATCCAGAATCATCTAATATTTCGCCCAATTCATTATATTTGTCATTTAATTCGAAATCATATTCTTTAGGGTAAATTTGGATAAATTCATTATTTGTGAAATCATTTATTAAGTCATAATTTTTGGGTTGTTTTTCTAAATTAATTTCATCATTGTATTTTGTTATACTAACTACTGATAATATTTCAGAATCAGTAGATACATCTTCGTCAATTGGAAGAAGATTCATGTGGCAAGATTTGATGAGCTCTGCTTCTTTTGTATAAAGATTTGCTATGTTTGGACAATCTCTTGAGAAATGTCCAGTTTGGCTACAAGCATAACATTTTAATGTTTGTTTGTAATTTTTATTTTCTCTAAATTTTCTAACGTGCCTGTCAGGGTTTAGAGTGGGTTTCCTAGAATTTGAGGATCTTATAGTATTCTTGTGAAGGCCTGGGCTGGTAAGAATTGTGTACCATAAAAGCTAATGGCTTCTTCTAATGGTCTAGTGTTTATTCTATACATAGAAGAAATATGATTACTTATTCTTCCTATGAAGGTTATGTCTAAATGTAGATTTTCACCCATCCAGTTGGGTCCAAAACCTATCGTTTGTACTTCTAAGTTTATATGATTTATAAAATCTTGTAAAGTTAATGTGAAATTTGGAGCAAGATAAATAAGGGAAAATGGTTGATTTAAATCTACTTCTAAAATCCCTATTACACTTTGTGAATCATTATTCTGAAATCTTGAATCGTGTAGAACTATCAAAGCTCTAGCTCCAATCATATGTCTGGCTAAGGATCTGACTCCAATGGTAATTAATCCCATGTGGACATATCTTCCTTGTTGATTTTGTAATTGTCTTCCTGTTTGTGGAGATATTAGAGGGATTATCTCATAGGTGTTGTCAGGGAGATGAAAATCTTCTATTCTCCTATATCGATAGAGGTTTGTTCGTTCAGAACTTAACCAACCTATGTTGTATAACTGTCTAGGATTTAGAGAATCTATCTTTGAGTTAGATCCTATATCTGTATTTTGTTGTATATCTACTAAATCTTCTAATCTTCTAATGTTAGTAGTTCTTTGTCTATTTAAAAATCTATCTAAGATTCCTGGATGTTGTATAAGATTTTGACTTCTAGTCTGATGTTCCCTTAATCTTCTGGGGGTTCCAGGGAATCTTTGTGTGCTACTAAGTTCTGTTGTACTATTCATATTAATATTATCAGTTTGTGTTTGTGTAGACGTATTGGTTTGTGTTATCATTACAAACTATTATCATTGTTTGAAGAAGGTGATGTGTTGGTACTTGCAGCTTTTGAATCTTTTTTAGTTGTAACTTTGATAAATTTCTGTGAATTTTTAGAAGTTGTTTTTATATGTGTATGTGTTCCTAAAGATAGTTTTGATACTTGCTTTATAAGACCATCTATGTCTTTGGACAAGTTCGTCCCTTTAGTAGAATCAATCATATGATTCAATTTTCTAGAAACTTCTTCTAGAAGAGCTATTATAGTGTTATTTTGTCCTATAATGACTATGTGTACAGGGTCTACTTCTGAAGTAGGTTTTTTATATCCTATCGGAGGAGAGTTTGTAATTTTTTCAACAGCAGTTAGGGCTGATTTGTAGTCGGAGCCTAGAAATGGCTGTATGTTATCCATTAAAGAAAATTTTAAAACAAAAAAACAAGAAAGCAGTGTAGTGGCAGGAAAACAACAGTAAGTAGGCAAAGCGGAAAAGCAGTAATAGGAGATAAAAGGCAGGAATCTACGGAATACACTGTAGAGTAATACTTATAAAAGAATATAAATAATCATAAGGCTCAAAAACTCTTTTTTTTTTTGACATAGTAATCTTTTGATTGTTTCTAGTCAGATCTGAGAACAAAATTTACAAAAGCATATAAACAAAAAAATATATATGCAAAGAGTGTCGCAATATGCAAAGTATTCCTCAACCCTCAGAGGCAGATCAGATGAGACTTATGGCTCTGTTGGCTCTTCTAGCCATAACCTACCCGATCTACAAAGGGTATCCTAGCGAATACAAGCCACTTCAATTACACAAATATTCAGAAGGTATCCAATGATTTCTCGCTTTCATACCATGGAAGAAGGAAATATATAAGAAGGAGATATGTAAGATTATGAGAATATAAATCTGGCAGTGGCGGTTAAATATTCTCTCATAAGTTTTAATATCGTGGAAAAGAAAATAAAAACAAAAAGATAAAATATATGGTAATTGGGATTGAACAGTTGAAGTAAATATTAGTGAAAAGAGACGAAAGAGGGAGTTACGTAAAGGATAACTGCATCTGCAACACATGGAAATGCAAAAGCAATACTAACACTTGCACTTACAGAAAGAGAGAGGAGAGAGAAGAGAAGGGTCCCACCACAATGCAACATCGCTCGTGCATGTCACGGGCTCGTTGGTGAGCCGCCAACACTTCCACCACAAATTCATATTATTCCCTGTGCTTCACTCGGTCCTTGAGATTGGGAAGCATTGGTACCTAGCTAAGCTAAAGCTAAACCCTTCAGTTTTAGCTTAGCTTATTGTGCTTTTGCTTTCTCCACCATAAACAACCACCGCCGTTACCACCACCACCCACCACCATGTTTTCCACCACCACCACTTTTCTTTACTCTTGCTTCCTTCTCGTCTGCCTCCTGTCAGCTCTTTCCTGTGTTTCCATGTTCTCTGGTAATTATTTTCTTCTCTTTACAGTTGTCTAAGCAAATAAAAAACAAAGCTTGTTGTTTTTGTTATTGTTCTTGCGATAGAGTCTTTGCATGAGGTGCAAAGACATGAGTCACCCTTTTAAGGATTCAGATTCCGTTTCCATGATGTTAGCACAAGATCTCTTTTTTTCTTTCTTTCTCTCTCTCTTTCTCTCAGATTTCGATGCAACAGAGCCCAGAAAAAGCATACTCAGCGTGGTGACGGTTGAGATTCTCCCGTTTCTGGCGTCACCTTGAATCTCTCTCAGCCAGCTTACGCAAAAAAGGGGTCTTTTTTTTTTGATAAAATATTCATGTGGGTCCTTGTATTGTGATTCTCCCTTTGACCATCTCTCTTGGGTGTGCCTTTCTGGGCTTGTGTTGGGCCTGTGGATGAGTTGACACCTGATTCACATGGAGATGGCGTTTGTGTGAGGACCGAGTAGAGAGAGATCAGAAAATTTGTGTTTTGTTTGGTTGTTATATGTTGCGTGTAGCTAATGGGTCAATTCATGACTCTTGTTAGTTCACTGGAGATGTTTGTGTTGACAAGATGATTTATAGTAACTTATTATTCTGATTGGGACATCTGAGTTCAAGTTGTGTCTGGAATGGTTAGGGTGTTGGTAGGAGGGTTATGCTACTCTTGTATGGGTCAGATTTTGAAATTAAAATTAGTCCGTGTAAAAGAGAAAGAGGGTGATGCAAGTATCTTGTTTTTGGCAATTGGGATTGTTTCTTCTTCTTCACAACTAGTACTGAGAAATTGTGTATAACTGTCGCAATTTAATTTAGAAAAATGAGTAAAGGAAACGGGAAGCACAAGGTAGCTTTGTTTGTTCTTGTTGATGGATGTGATTGATTGCGTGAATGTTCTAAGTACCTATTTGAAATGATTAGGTATTGAGACAGGAGATTTAGAAAAAAGAGATGATTTGTTTCCACAGATTCTAAGAGACGAGGCAGTGGCGAGGCTTTATGAGCTTGGGAAGGTAACATATCTGAACTCAGCATTACTTTGATACTTTTTCATTTACATTTCTACTCATACATGTATGAGTTTCTGTTCTTGACCCCAATGATCCAGATCCATACAGGAAAATGCAGATAACTTCAATGTCTGTCAGTTTTAAAGTATAGCATTGAAAGACATTTGCAACATTGTGTTATCTAAATTGCTTATTTCATCATGTACACTTCACTGCAAACTGTTTATTCTTTGAATTTAATGTTGTTGTTGGATTACAGGTGAGTGATGGTAAAGGTTATTTGGAGAGGACATTCTTGAGTCCTGCATCCATGAGGGCAATTAATCTTATTCGTAGATGGATGGAGGATGCTGGTTTGAGAACGTTAGCCTTCTAACTTCTTCAACCCTGAATAGTTTTTCTGAAGACGTGACTGATGCTTTTGTTTTTTGCAGTTGGGTGGACCAAATGGGAAATGTACACGGTCGAGTCGATGGTGCAAATGCAAATGCTGGAGCTTTATTGATTGGTTCTCACATGGTGAGTCATTTGTTCCCTCAATTTGTTTAAATAAAACTGAACATTTCCTTGACAATAGTGATGATCCATTTTATGATGGATATTAGGACACTGTTGTTGATGCTGGGATGTTTGATGGATCCCTAGGAATCGTCTCTGCAATATCTGCCTTGAAGGCCATGCATGTCAATGGAAAGCTGGAAAAGCTAAAGCGCCCCGTTGAGGTTAGTCAAGTAACTGATACAAGTAACTGATACAAGTTGGCAATAAAAGAGTACAGGCTTTTGCTTGCTGCTCATTAATAATGTATTGGATCCTTTGGTAATAATGATGTGCACCTAGAAAAAAGATAGTTGAAAATGTACATCGAAATGTTGGAACTATGCTACTGTTTTATTGATGTCATCTTATCTTTCTAATGATTCAGGTGATTGCATTTAGTGATGAAGAGGGTGTCAGATTTCAAACTACTTTTTTGGGCAGTGGTGCTATAGCTGGTATTTTGCCTGCTACAACATTGGAGATATCTGATAAGAGGTTTCACCTTGCAACTTTCTAGTTACAAGTTACATTTATGATAAATTTTGCATCATCAGTATATTTATTCATATACCTCTTTCAGGGATGTAATGATAAAAGATTTTCTTAAGGAGAACTCAATAGACATCACAGAGGAAAGTCTTTTAAAGCTCAAGTATGACCCAAAATCTGTTTGGGGTTATGTTGAGGTGTGATAAACATTTTCATTGTCAATCTATTGAGCTATTTTTCTCAATAATTTCACCAATAAGCTCATAAAAATTTGCTCTGCTGTTGTTTACTACACATTGCAGGTTCACATTGAGCAGGGTCCTGTGCTAGAACAAGTTGGTTTCCCACTTGGTGTGGTTAAAGGCATAGCTGGGCAGACACGATTGAAGGTACGTTACAAATAAGATTTTCTGTCATGTGTTGTAATGCTCTTAATTACTTGGATCAGTTGTGATTGTTCCTTCTATGTGAACCCAACAAGATATAACTGATTATCTAAATCGTCTTTCAAAGAAACAAAACTTTCATCTGCACACTGATGCTGTTAGTTTACTTGTAGTTATTGCTATATTCATATGTTCTTGCCCATGCAATGCTGGTTTATAATTCGTACATAAACAACGATGCAGGTTACAGTTAGAGGATCACAAGGTCATGCTGGAACAGTCCCTATGTCGATGCGGCAGGATCCTATGGCGGCTGCTGCGGAACAAATTGTGGTCTTGGAAAGCCTCTGTAAACATCCTGAAGAATATCTTTCTTATGATGCTCATTGCAGTGATTCAACAGTGAAATCACTGTCAAGCTCACTTGTCTGTACTGTTGGAGAGATATCAACATGGCCAAGTGCCAGTAATGTCATTCCAGGCCAGGCAAGCCATGAAAATTTCTAAAATGCGCTGACCCTGGAATGTCAAAGTGGGCGTGCGTCATCATTTCATATTTTTCTGTTGTCGAGGCCCTTTATGACAGTGAATTTTTGGATTGTTGTAGGTTACATATACAGTGGACATACGAGCAATTGATGACCTTGGACGTGAGGCTGTTATCTATGATTTGTCAAAACAAATTTACCAAATATGCGACAAGCGTTCAGTTTCCTGCATCATTGAACACAAGGTTTTGTTTGGTTCTGTTTGGTTCGGTTTGGTTGTGTTTTTGTTTTTCTCAGTTTTCTGAATTGTACTAACAATGATTTTGTTGTGTTCTCTTCAGCATGATGCTGGTGCTGTGATTTGTGATTCTGATCTGAGTTCTCAGCTGAAGTCTGCAACTTATTCTGCACTAAAGAAGATGGAGGGTGACATTCAGGATGAAGTGCCAACATTAATGAGTGGAGCAGGCCATGATGCAATGGCAATATCTCACTTAACAAAGGTGACAAATTTTTGTTCCTTGTATTTTGGTTTTTTTTTTGAGATGCAATTTACTCTGCAGAATCTGACAATGAATGAGGATTTGAACAGGTGGGAATGCTGTTTGTGCGATGTCGTGGAGGAATCAGTCACTCTCCTCAAGAACATGTGCTAGATAATGATGTCTGGGCAGCTGGTTTAGCAACGTTGTCGTTTCTGGAAAATCTATCATAAGTGATATGATAACTGTGTAAAGCAATAAATAGATATTATAGCTTGTAATTATAGGTTAATTTATTGAGTTAATTCATGAGTTAACTCTTTTTTTCTTTAGTTGTTTGTGTCTTCTTATAGTTGTGTAATTGAATTTTTGGTTTTAGTTATCCTGTTATCAGGAAACGGCTCAAGTTGTTCTGCATGTTCTTTTCCACTGTCGGATAAAGCTTATGACTGATTTTACTTTTTTACTTTAATAGGTATATATATAATGTTAGTATAAATGTCATCTAATAATTTTAGAATGTTTATTGTATGGCTTGGGAAGTAGTTATCATGAAAATAAAAACAAAGTTGTTGATAATATCAAATGCATGGATTATTTGTTCCCACACAAATGCTTGGTTCTCAATCCCTGCTTTATGGAATCAAATTTGTGGCAAATGTATTATTTTGTTGTCTTCTGAGTGAAAAGAAAAAATGACATAATTTTCGATTCATTATAGTGAGTGGTTCTTTAATTGGAGGAGATTGAAAGAGACAACAAGGTAAACCATGTTTTGATTCCAAACATAGAAAACAAAATAGTAGTATTGGGAAGTAGAGTTTATCTGCAAGTGCAATTCTTGGCCATTAATTGTCTTGGTACAAAATAATTTCTGCGAATGTATTATGATATTGTTGTGTCCAATCAAGTGTGGATGACTGAACATAAAGGAATATGAATGAACGTTTGTGGTCAAAGTTCAAATGTGAGTGTTACAATAAAGAAAGGAACACGAATGTAATCATATTCGGATTCGCATTAAGTAGTTCGTATAAACTTTGGATATTCTCTCACGTTGTTTAATGTTTAAGTACAAAAGGACAGTATCCAATACACAGTTCATACCATAGTCTTGAGTTTAACTTCCGTATTTTGTTGTCATTATTATGAAAATAGTGATACGTGGTTAAAGTAAGATTGGGCCAACGTCACACAACTATTAACTTGGATTGGACTGTAGCTAATTCTGTAGGGCTATTGCTTCCTGAACCTCCAGAGTTACTAACTGTACACTGCCAATAAGATGAAAAGACTCAAAAGCCATTCACTGCACCGCACCACCATTGCTGCTGTCACCACGGTTTTCGTCGCAGTTGTCGTCACTGTCTGCGACTACAGAGGAAGAAAAAGAAAGAAAAAGAGAGAAAATATTGAAAAAAAAAAAATCATTTTGGAAATTTTTTCCAAAACATATTTTGTGTTTCAAAAAGTTGTTTTCGAAACAAATATTAGGTAGAGTTGTTCTGAAAAACTCATTTCGGATATGTATTTTGGAAAATATTTTATGTGTTTCAAAAAGTTTTCTTTTGTGTTTTTTGTAATTTAGAATTGTGCTGTTTAATTGATTATTAAATCTAAATGAATTGTGTACGTGATCATTGATAGTTCATTATTTGTAACAATGTATGTTTCGCGAACTGTTTTTTTTATTAGAAAAATGATTGTTTGATTAATCAAATATTTGTTTATGATTTGTAAAAGAGTTATGGATATGTATTTGATCAATTATTACAAGTAAATTATCAATTAAATCAAACCTGTTATACTTTAATTAATTAGTACAATAAATACTCAGTTAAAATATGCATCATATTTTTTTTTAATTTCATTGTTAATTATATTTCAATTTTTATTTGTATCGTATCATCATTATATTCAATACTGAGTTTTGATAAAATGTTGTTAGGGTAAGATAAATTTGTTTGAGATTTGAGTTATAAAATATGAAAAATCAATAAGATTTGTAAGACATTATATATCTAGAGAAGAAGTGAAAATTGAAATATATAAATTGAAAGTCTATTTCGAAAAGTTATACTTAAAATAAGTTCAAATAATCTTGAGAAGAAATAATTTTGATGAAAATTTGAATGAAAAGAATGACAAAATAGTTATGGAAGAAAATGAGTCTATAAACACATTTTAATGAAAGTGTCGAAAAATTCTGCACGGGAAGTGAAGGTTATTAGAAGTTTATTAAAGGTAAACCTATAAATAAGATATATCTTGAAATCTATGAATACTGTTGGTTGGGTTAATTTTGCCAATTTTTTTATTACTACGTTTAAAAAAGATCGAGTTACGATTAAATTGATTTTAAATATAATTTAGCCTGACTGGTATATATATATATATATATATATATATATATATATATATATATATATATGAGTTTGGTTAGATTATTATAAATATAATGACATTATTCTTAAAATCAATTTAATCAGAACATAATTAATTATAAATAATTATGACATTAATTGGATCATTTTTAAATATAATGAGTTCTAAAGATGTTAAAGTTCTCATATTAACCGATTAGGTTGTTAATCTAATCAATTAGATTAATTTTGGATAATGACTATTAATTTTGTTGTCATATTAATTAATTAGGATATTAACTTAATCTAATTAGATTAAGTATGGAGAATCAACCTTGACATTACAATTAAATTAATTGATTACCTAATCAATTAATTATGTCAGAAAACTATCTTGCTTACAAATTAAACTTCTGCTTCAGTTTTAAACTAACGTTTTGTTGAGAAATCAAAGATCAGAGAGACAATACTAGAGAGTTTTTGGAGAAAATCTGCATTATTCTTCATTGTTTTTCAAGTTTCCATCAAGACTTAAAGAAGATTAAATTGGTTCTAAGGTTTCCTTGGCATAGGATTCTGATGTAAAGTTCTATATAGTTTTTAGGTATATTCGTTTTAGATCTTTCTGCTGTTGTCTTCTGTATTTCCTTCCCTATGGAAACTACAGGTATAGGTAATTGTATGTAGTATTACTCTGGTTGAAATTTTTGAAGTGTATTTCAAGTCCTTGTATATCTAGACTATATGTTTTATATAGGTGGATATTGTAATCCTAACTCTTGATGTTTTAGTAAAAAGTCTAGCTGAGATTACTAAAGACTAGATGTAAGTTCATTTGATTCGAACAGGTAACTAGACTTCTTACTCAAACAATATACCATTGTTTGAATTAGAAAAATGTCGTATTAATTATTTCTTATTGAATAATGTTTCTCAAACACAATTCCTCACTCAAATGATACCTTGTGTAACTTAACTTTTATTTTGCTGATCTAGTTTGTATTTACATGACATACATATATTTTGTGATGAAACTGGTTTAAATGTATCATATACTATTTCATTGTGATTAAATAAAATTAAATAACAAAGAGCAGTTAATTATAATGAGTTGGTTATGGTATGATTTGAAAACGGGTAGTTATCATTTGTGAAATATAATGAAAATATTAAATAAGTTTTGCCCAAGTAATATAAATAAAGATATTGGATGGAGAGAATTTATGACGGTTTTTTGTCACCTTGTTAAGGATGAAATAGTCATTAACATTCAATAAACATGAAGAAAATCACCATACTTAATATATTTTTATAAAATTGATAATTAATAAATACGTATGAAGTTATTATCTTGTATGAGAATTATTATCTATACTACTATTAATTTACTTAGTTTATTTTTGTTTTACAACGATGTCAAATGATATTCTCTAACACGACTTTTATTTTGCTTATTTAGTTTGTATTTCATGACATATATATTTTGTGTATGAAATTGGTTTAAAGGTATCCTATATTATTTTATTGTGCTTAAATAAGATTAAATAACTAAGAGTGAATATTTGTAATGAATTAGTTATGGTATGATTTGAAATCTAATAGTTATCATTTGGAAAATATAATGTGAATATTCAGTAGGTTTTGTCCAAATAATATAAATAAAAAAATTGGATGGTGAACTTCTGAATGTCTTATTTTTTGCCATATTGTTAAGAATGAAAAAGGCATTGACATTTAATAGAAATGGAGGAAATCACCATACCTAATATACTTTTATGAAATTAATAATTAATACATACGTATGAAATTGTGATCTTATACGAGATTTATTATTAGATAAAATTAACATACAATACTATTCTTAATAGTCTATATAAATATATTATTATACGAAATATATTAATTAAAATCTCATTGAACTTCTGAAACACAATTTACAATTAAATATTCATTTAATATAATTATTATGAAATATTTTAATTATTAATTCACTATTTTTTTGCAACTACAATGATAATATGTTCACATATAAAACGTTTTAAGACATTAGTTCTCTAAGAAGTTCTTTATACATTCTTATAAATATGTAATCCTTCTAAACTACCTATTATATGTTTATATTTAACATCTTTTATTTGTAATAAATAATAGTATGTTACACATTCAAGTGTATTTCTATATTATCTTATTAAAAACAACAGTCTATATACAAATAAAATATATATACAATTCTATCATACAGATACGATTATATATTAAATATAACATGTGTCCAAATATATTAATATGTTTATTTTGAAAATAATAAAATATAATATATAATATATGTATATTAAAAAATCATGATAAATTCTTAAAAACATAAATACATATTATTGACATTGTGTGATACTTTACCTATAAGTACTAATGAAGTATCCTGAAATACTATACACAAATACTTGTCAGACACAGATATTTCAGATCGAAGTATCGTAGATATATTAAATATTTTAGGGTTAAATATGTTTCTGGTCCTTAAAGTTTCAGTGAAAATTGAAATTAGTCCATTTTCAAAATTTTTGACCAATTTAGTCTTTCATCTTTAAAAATGCCTGAATTTAGTTCTTTAAACCAATTTTTGTTAAGTTTATCTGACGTTCAATATAGTATTTGAATTATTTACATCGTTTAACACATTTTCGTTTTAATGTTAATTCAAATATTATCGTAAAATGCATTTAAAATGTCAAATAAAGAACAAAATTTGGTAAGAAGGACTAAATCCATATATTTCTAAAGATGAAAAATTAAATTGGTATAAAATTTCAAAGAAAAACTAATTTCAAAATTGACTGAAACTTTAGAGATAAAAACATATTTAACACAATATTTTAATATAACTTCAATATAAAATTTTATAAAAAATATTCATTAATGAAAAACTGTTTAGGTGGGTATAACCTTTAATTTCTATGGAATCATTTGTCCCAAAACAATGATTGAATCCAATGAGAACCAATTTGGTTAAACATTTGGAAATTGGGAAAGAAATGACATTTTGAGAATCGGATAATGCAGAATCTGAAGTGATGAAACTGTCATAGAATTTCAAAGCAATCACGAGAAAACATAAGAAAAAGCGATTTCTATGTCCAAACATTGCATAGGGTTTGTCTCCCTTAACACGTGTAATGGTAGTTACGGCCATGGTTTTGGCTCTTAGCAAACGGTTTCATTCATTCTCATTCTGCTTTTCACTCAGTACTGAACCAAAACCGCGACTACAATCCATGGTTTTCTTTCATGCACAGTTCATGTTTTATTCTTTGGTCCCTCATCTTTTACCTATTTACACCATTTTTATTACTTTTTTTTTCCTGTCTGACCATTGCATTTTGAATGATATTGCTAATGTACTTTCAAAATTAATAAGACTCAATTTAATGGTATATCACAATTAATTTATTGGAAAAAAATTGAAAATAATATATTTTTTGGTATCCATAGTATTGGTACCATTTGTACCAATAAGTACAAAATGAAAATAATATAAGAGAATAAAAATAAAATAAATTGTAATACATCCAGTAACATTAATTATTTATTTTTTATAATCATGTAGGAAAGTGTTTTTATAATAAAAATAATAATAAAATTAAAGTACTAATAAAATAATAGATAAATTAAATATATATTTTTTATTTTATCACTTTTTTCTTAAAAATAATTTTATCCTTTTCACATGTGCATACAAAAAAAAATAGTATGCATTGAATGATCTTTATTCAAAACTAAATTATAATGTCTTTTATAGGATTTTGGTTTTAGTTTTTTTTTTTTTAATGTTTAATCAGTTTTTTGATAATTCATTATTCGATGTTATATTCAGTTTTATATATTTTGATGAATTTAATTAGACCAAATTAAAAAATGTCCGAATTTCATAATTTAATTGAAAGACTAAAATGAGATAAATTCAAATGAACATTATGGGTAGGAAAAAAACTTGTTTTAAAAAAATAAATAATACAATGAAAATTTTAAAGTAAGTTAATGAAAATAATAACATCAATGCACATAATGTTCAGAACATTAAATCTCATTAAATAAAGTAGAGGTATACCAATATTTGTTATAATAGCAAATATTACACCTTTAATAAGAAGATAAAATCATTATTTTAATAGTTATATCACGATATCTTATTTTATTTTCTTAATTTTGTTTTTTTGTAAAATCTGCATTCTAAGTTTATGATAGCACCCTTTACTATAGCAAATTGCAGAGTGAAACAGGCTATGGAGGGTGACATTCTAAGTTAAATTTTCATTATAAGTCGGAATTTTATATTATTGTTATATGAGGAATATTATCAGTATATTCTCAATAATCTATTAATTAATCCTATCATACTTAATTAACTATTATAAAGTAAAAAAAAAAAATCATAAATAGAACTATTTAATTGAGACTTATACAGTTTTCCTAATAAAGTTTAGTATATTAAAAAAATGCATTAAAAGGTGTTACAAAAATAATATTTGTATATATTTTACATTTTTTTTAATAACACTACACTTATTTAACTGCAAACAATAATATACATATTAATTATATAAATTAAATATACATAAATAGATATTTAATTTTAAGTTTCTATATATAAAAATTTATTGTTTTTTACATTAAATACTTTATAACACTTACCTTAATAGTTTTTTTAATGTTTTTTATACTATAAATTTTATTTTAATTATTAAATTCAATTAAATGTTACATAGATATATTTACTCTATTTCTGTTTAAGTATAAGTATAGGAGTTTTGGAAGTTTTCTTAAATTCAGTGTCAGAAGTACAGATAACATTAATTATATTTATTATTTACATTCATCTATTTCATTTAATTTATAGTTAATGTACATGCATACATACATTGATTGATTTATGATGAAAAACATTAGACAACACCTCATTTCTTACACATAATTTTGGTAATATCAAAAGTAGTCATGCTTAAAAAAGTAAAAAGAAAATAAAATGAAGAAACTTTTATTAAGTGATAAATATATGATTTGATGATTTTCCTTTCCTTTATGCATACATAACCATCCTCTGGTTTGAGAAGGAGGAAACAGCATCACCGTTCAATGCTTCTCTCTCTTTTGTTTCCCACCAATAAAAACCATATGGAAATGTGCACAATGTTTCTCGCGATAGTGTAGCTCCGCCATCTTCTGCAGCATTTATGATTTAGACACAAAGTTCCTAACTTTTCAGTTTTCTGAGTTTCTGGTAAGAATTTTATTGGTTCTGTGTATGATTGTCTAAATTTACTCTTTTGTGTGTTCTGATTGCGAAGATATGATCTTTTTGTAACATGTTTTGTGGGTGTTGACCTAACCACACTCTGGTTTGCATGTGTTCTCTTGAAATCTTTTCTTTTCGATGGTGGGTATCTGTTCATTGGATCTTGTCTTTGTTATTGTTCTATAAGGCTTTGTTTTTGAATCTATGTCTTATTTAGCATTTTCACAAATGAGAAATCTAATACTTGTGAGTACTCTGCCTCTCATTCTAACCTCTGAGCTGGTTTGACCTCACTGTTTACCCCATGTTCAATTTAAGACATTCGCACTTGTGATTTTGCTTTTGTTTTTGCGAGACAAGTCTAAGCAAGAATTTTGTTTTTTATTGTATCCATTGATTTAGATTCAGAAGTGAATCATCTTTTTTGGTGTGTGTTTTAAGATTGTTCCGCCAAATGAATCAGAGGGTTGTTTGATTCAAATTTAAAATTGTGTTGATTTCAAGATTGTACTTGTTTAGTGATCGGTAATTGTTATGACAATCTTGTACATGCATTGATACAATCTTGACATTTCCTTATGGATCTTGGCTAATCGAACAGACTAGGGAGGAATCTGGCTTGGTATGTGTGAGATATTCTTCATGCGTTTGGGATAAATAATGATTATTTTTTGACTTGGGTTGGATGATTGTAGATTGTAACAAGAGATTTTAAGTTTACAATTTGTTTTTTGGAAGCTGTGTAAATATTATCTTCATCACGGGAGTTGTATCTCAAATCAAGACTTTACTTAGATGGCCAACCATAAAGAAGTTCATGAATGAAGTGTCTGATAATTTTTTGAGATGAAATGAACTTGTTAACTTCCTGAAAGCTGGGTTTTACTACCGTTTTTCAGGAGTCGAACTTATTACTATCATTATTTTTGTGAAACTATGACCAACATACTACTGTCGTTATTTTGTGAAATTATGACCAAATTATACGTCACTGCTAGGAATGATTGATCTGAAGATCCTGTTTGGGTTGGTACTTGTGGTGGTTGCTTGAAATGGAACATTGAAGTAATGTGATTTACTTTCAAAGACTAAATTCAGTTTTTTTGTTATTGTTTTACCTCATTAGCAAATAATTGAATGTCCTCCTAAATCATTTCCACCTGCAAAAAGCTTCAATCCTACATCTTTTTAATATCCTTGAATCTGTACGTTCCTCTTTCATTCTAAATTATGTTAGAAAGTTCTGCTTGAGTGGTTTCCTTATATTTTCTTTGCATGTATAATAGATTTTGCAACAGAGATATGAGAGTAATTCCATTTGCCTTCATAAACACGGTATCTTTCAAGGATAGCATAGTGTAACTTTGCTGCTTTCATATTTATTTTAAATACTTGCTAATTTAAATTGCTTTTCCTTCCTGAGAAAATGCTTACTTGCTGATATTCACGCCTTATATTCACTTGTAGCCAATTGAATACATTTCTTTATGTTTTCTGGCTGCTCTGTATACATCCCTGACTTTGTTCATATTTAATATCAGACTAGGTTTTTATCTTGTAGATCTCAAGTTTAATAGTTATTTGAAAATTCCTTGTTGCTCTATAATATCATTTATAGTACCAACTTTTCCCCCTTGCTCTTGTCCCCTCCCTTTTATAAACAACCAAACAACTTACAAACTCTTATGATCTTGTAAGCTCTTTCATCTGTACTTAATTTTCTTTTAAATTTAACAAGGTAATTTTGGAATCACATATGCAGGCTTATCAATTTTGAAGAAGTTCTCTACTTTACCGAATTAGGTTCAGTGTAATTTATATTGCCATTGTTGTATCAGAAATTCTTCTGAACAATCCCGTAACGAAACATGACATTGTTGGCTAAGCTACGCTGTGTCACAATAGATGTTACCGGTACCCTGATGGCTTACAAAGGGGAGCTTGGTGACTATTATTGCATGGCAGCCAAAGCTGCAGGGCAGCCTTGCCCAGACTACAAACGTATGCACGAGGGCTTTAAGCTTGCATATAAGGACATGGCAAAGAACTATCCCTGTTTTGGGTATGCAGCCAAAATGCCAAACATCGTATGGTGGAAAACCTGTGTGCGAGATTCTTTTGTCAGGGTAAGACATCGGTAAAGTCATTACTTTGGTTGTATGATGTATTAAATGTCATAATATAATAGCTAAGTTTTTGGTATTTACATCGGTACACAAGGAAAGGTAGCGTATGTAGTTTGGTTCTAAATTTGTCTTCTGAAACAATTAATGCACTGAACTACGAAAGGTTTAAATCCAATCTTTATTGATGTGTTCAGCTTCATTTAAGCTACCAGAATTGAGCATTGAGTTACAAGCTCATAATATCTGCAATCCCACATGTGAAAATTCATGGAAAAAGTTTGTTTTCTGGCAGGCTGGATATGTTTATGATGAGGAGACATTTGAGAAAATCTTCAGACGCATATATGCATCCTTTGGTTCATCTGCCCCATATTCTGTCTTTCCAGACTCTCAACCATTTCTTAGATGGCTTCGTGAACAGGGTCTCAAAGTTGGTATTGTGAGCAATGCTGAGTATCGCTATCAAGATGTGATTCTTCCAGCTTTGGGATTAAACGAGGTTAGTTTCCTTTGTTTTGTCTAAAAGTTTGCTATGTCAGACTTGTAAATGACATCGAAAGATACGTTTAGAATTGTTTCGAAAACTACTTATATACTTAACCACAAGTGGCATAATTTCACATTCTTAAATTTCTGTGAGTGCCCTTGTTGGAAATAATAGTAGAGAATGGTTGAAATTGTTTAGAGCTATCAATGAAACTGATATTACTTAATGGGACAAGGTTTTTTTTTGGTTGTTGACATCATGATGGTCTTTTCAGATCTAAGACTTGCTAATCACTACAGGTCTTTTTGTTGTCTTGTACACCTACCCAAAGACAAGAATGTCTGATTGCTATGTATGATGATGTTTAATGATGCAGGGATCTGAGTGGGACTTTGGTGTGTTTTCTGGTCTTGAAGGCGTTGAGAAACCAAACCCAAAAATTTATGAGATTGCACTTGAGAGGTCTGGAAACATTGCACCTGAACAAACTTTGCATATTGGAGACAGCATACGGAAAGACTATGAGCCAGCTAAGAGCTTAGGGATGCATGCACTATTGGTGGACAGATTTAAGACTCCAGAAGCTGAGGAATGGAGGAAGTCTGGTGCAGTTGTTCTCCCTGATCTACTTGCAGTACAAAAATGGCTTTGTTCAGCTGAGTCAGATTGAGAGAGGCTCTAACTTTTCTGAACTAGTACTTCTGTTATCACCCCCTTCCCTAATGATAATACTATTTACTTTGTCTTGTGACATTCAACCAAATGCATGTGGCTGAATATTTCTCTAGAGCCATGCTTGAGAATCTAAAGGCTAAGAGTTAGATGTAGCTCAAACTCAAATGTAACTCTGCTATACCATATATTCATATGTTACATTCTCTTCCATAGGGTTCTGTGGTTTTCCCCGGTTACATGTATGGTAGAAGTTTGTAGGGAGAATGGTATATTTGGCCCTTAAAAGGACATATCAGATTTACTGTAGTATCTAAGAATATTAGTAAACTACCAAAACTCTGAAAATAGTTTCTGTATTTCATATTCTACATTCTTTCATGTATAAAAAAAGTGTTCTACACTATTCAAGAAAATGCAATCTAGTTTTAAGGGGTTAAATTATATTTTAATGGTAACACATAATGATTAAATTCATTGTGTCAAAGTTTTTCTGTTTATCTTTCTCAGTGACATGAATCTGTGAAGCAGGTATGCAATGGATTGTAGTAATCATGATGCCAAAGTTTTTCAGCTCTGATCGACTACACTCTTGACATTTTATATTTTTATTTTGGTTCATCGTGACAAATTTTGCTATTTTTTAGTACAAATAAACCCAAAACTAAAAGAAAATATCTCAGCAGACCCTTCAAATTTTATTTAACTCATTGGAAGCTTTTCCAGTTAATAGAAGGAAATCACTTCCCAGAACATGATTTCTGTGTTTAATATTTTTGCATCCCTCCTTCAAATTATATTTAAAACTTAATTTAAATTATATATTCAAAATTTAATTTAAATTATAATTTTAAAATGAATATTTTGAAAATTAAACTTTTGTACTCACTTAATATATAATTAATTTAAAATATATTTATAAAATAGTAAATAATGTACTATAATGTAATGAAATAAAAGTATTATTATTAATTTACAAGATTCTGTAAGAAAATAAAAACTATTATTTTTTCATATAAACCTTTTTTAGTTATGACAATTTGTTTACAGAAGTTGTTAATGGTTGTTTCTGCATTAAAGATTAAAGTGATGTAAAATTATTTAAAATTGATTTTTTAACTCAAAGTATATATTTGGTTTCCAAAATTAATTAAAGTGTAAGAAATTCATCTTGATAGTGAAGTCACTAATTATTATTTCTGTGTCAAATTAATTAAAGTGTAAGAAATTCATCTTGATAGTGAAGTCACTAATTATTATTTCTGTGTTGAATGATTGATTCCACGCTAATGCTAGAAATTGATTTTTGAGTGGTCAAATTTTAGTAATTATTAATTACCGTTGGGATTGAAAAATCGGCTGATATTCAATTATTGAGAAATTATATTCTGTTATAATTTTTTCCTTTAAAAAAATAGAAAAAAAGAAATTATTTAAGTAATTAATAAGATTAAAAATAACCAATAAAAAGTATATTTTTAATTGATTTCTTCATTTACAATGAATAAATTAAAAATAAACTAAATGTTTAGTTTCACTTTTAATATAAATTGGTGTTATTAATAATAAATAATATAAAATTTACCCTTGAATTTCGGGTGGTTCTTTTTTTATTAAAAATTTCAATTAGGTTATCAGATTTTTATTGGTTTCAACTGGGTTCTTATTTTTAGAATGTGCAATAATTATGTCATTCATACCAATTCATGGTATTTTTAATTTTTAATTTCTTTTAAAATTATCATGTGTCAAATTAGCATTATGTCACGTGGTAATTATAATATGATTTGACAGGAAAATGACCATTTGTTATCATTTGTACCATATCATTGACTTAATCTTAATTTAGCCATCGTATTTGTTATTGACTTAATCTCAATCTAATTTCAATTTTTATTAAAATAAACCAATTTCATCCTATTCAAATAACAAATTTAATTTTTATATAAATATTATATTGATATTTTTATTAAATTTAATAACATCGTTGATTCAAACAATGCCTTAAATAAGAGCAACTTTCTTTTTTTGGAATATGCATACTCACTTTTAGTTTTATTAGTATCACTCACTAAGACATTACATTAATAAATAAGACGCTAGTATTTTAACATTACTCTTTTTTTCTTTGTTATCATTCAATACTACTTCTCACTACTATTCACTTTCCCTTCTCCGTACAAATATAAAAGTTAATTTTTATTAAAATTATTTTATCTTTACAAAAATTGTGTTAAACAAACATTTTTTTTAATAAATAAAGGGTTGATGAAGATTTCAAGGTTGTAAAGAACAAGGAGTATCAACAAAAATGGAAGAGAAAATAAGGAATGACATATATAAAACACAATTATAACAAAAAGTAAAAATTAAATTAAAAGTTCTTGCTTTAGAATATTTTCGTTTTAAAGAGATTCGAGACAAAAGTAAAAAACGAATTAATTAGCCATAAAAATACTATAAATAATAATCATATTATCTCGTTGACATAAAAGTAAATGAGATAATAAACATTACAAAAATTAAACGGTCAATAAAACATAAATTCATAATAAAAACTCAATTAAAATACTTAAATTTACAAAAAAAGGTTTGAAACTTAATTAAACTTAAACATCATGCATTCTTTATAAAGAACCTTGAACACCTTAACTTGAAAAAAGTATGATATTTTAATGCAGTAAACAACCGGTACATTTTAGGATAGTTTTTCTGTATCCCTTATAGCTTTCTAATCCTATTTAAGATAAATAACAATAATCAGAAAATGTCCTTTATCTACCTCTGTTTTTGTTTTTTGTTTTTTGTTTACCACCGCTTGTTTTCTTTGCATTGCACCTCTTTGTGGCTCAGAGTAGAACTTCCAGCTCTCTGACGCGCTTGCCGCATGACTCAAAGGAGAGCTTCCACACTATACCATATTCAATAGATCATGTAGTATATAAAATGTGTATACTTATTTTCTCCACCACACTCTTACTGTTTTAGTTAGACAAACATTTATAACTATAATTTCCTTAGATTAAAACCATCTAAACAAGATTTTCCTTGGCAAAATCTCATAGTTTTCATAAAGCAAACACCACGTATATTCAATGTGAACAAATAGACAACACAATTTATCCAATAATGCACATGGAAATGGAAGGGATATGGGTTTATCTTTTGATGGTGTTGACTTGTGCAATGGACAGTGATTGATAATTCAGTGATAAGAAAAGAATGAATAGAATTTTCATATCAGTTAATGTATATGTCACTTATATGAGTCTATGTTAATGCTCTCTGAATTTAGAGATAAACAACAGTTAGTTCTAGATTAGGATGAAATTTGTGATAAATCATGGAATCTTCATGTTAGTCGGCACAGTGTGACGACAACTTCATTGTTTTTTCCAAAGACATCGTGCCTTCATTTCTAATTTGATAACAACGTGCCGAGAATTCCAACATGCTGACGCTTTTACTCTCAGTAAGAACAAAACTATGAAACCTATAAGGAAAGTCTTACATGCTCTATTTCAATTATTGGGAAGCAATTTAAACACTTGTTGGATATGTCTGTGTTTTATCTGCTGAAAAAGTCTCACACAAGGGTAAAAAAATGTCTACACTTTCAAGCTGTTTCTGAAGAAAGTTCAGTTTTTTTATTTTTCTGATAGATCACCATCATGTGATGTGGCCCTTCTGCTATTGAATGTACACCAAAAGACAAATGATGGAGAGTGAAATTTCCACATAAACCGACAAGAATTTAAGACATTTGGAAGGACTCAATCCCATGCTTCTAAATATCTTCTTAAACTTGTTTTCTTCCTTAGTCTCCCACCCAAATCAATAGCTTCAGAAAAAAAGAAAAAGAACAATATTTTGAATGGCTACTAGCTCAAGAGACAACGATGAGGCAGAACCTCAAAGAGGGTATTGGAGATGGAGCAAACAAGATTTCTTGCCAGAAGAGTCCTTCCAAAGCTGGAACAACTACGTTTCTGCGCTCTCACAAACATGGCTAAGGTTCAAAGATCGTCTTTTCAGCAGATCGGATGATGCCACTGAGACAGAAGAGCTCAAGAAACAAAGTGAGCATGACATGAAACGTTGCCTCAACTGGTGGGATCTCATATGGTTCGGTTTTGGTGCAGTGATTGGAGCAGGAATCTTTGTGCTCACTGGTCAAGAGGCTCATGACCATGCTGGAGCAGCAATTGTTTTATC
>Ga0214543_1005569_pt1 | contig 23026 bp, 7 predicted proteins | sample CNSS2metaG_FD_160094 | JGI IMG/M metagenome (GOLD analysis project Ga0214543, IMG submission 160094) | Root nodule microbial communities from cowpea collected in UCLA plant growth center, Los Angeles, California, USA - CNSS2 | ecosystem: Host-associated > Plants > Roots > Nodule | place: USA... | reverse complement strand
ATATATATATATATATATATATATATATATATATATTCATTTTTATTTTATGTGTAACTTTCAAAATATTTAGATTTCTATAACCCTCTGCTCATAAATATTTATCAATATGAGTTGATTTTACTTTGGATTTTTTATCATAATACAATCTCTTCTATAAGTATGATTTAGGTTTTATTATTAGTTTTTACTATAATAAGATTTATTTATTCCATCTATTTATCTTAATACACTTTCGCTTATCCTAACTACAATTAAATCTTATTACTATAAGATATATTTATTTTCGTATAAGTTGAACACAAAGATAAATATGAGATTTTTTTTACTAAAATAGATTAAAGTGATTGATCACCTTTAAAATACAAACATGATATCATTTCTGACATAAAACTTTATATTTATAAATTTTATTTTTCTCATATATTATTCAAATTTTTTATTTTTATTTAATATAAAACTTTTATGTAATACTTATATTCTTATACTCTTTCACCTTTCTTTTACTTTTATCCGATCTTCAACTATTCTTTAAAATATATATCTTTTCAAGTTTATTAAAAGAAAATACAAAACCACAAATAAACATGATTAAAATTAGGGGTGTCAAGATGGACTGTGGTTCATGAGTTAACCTTCAAGCCCATCTTGGCCCGATCTACCTAGCCTGACAAATTGATGGGTCAAAAACAAGTCGGGTCGTTTGGTTAGTTAAATTGACAGATCAAAGACTAGTCATTTATCATGTTTCACTAATCCAATTTTGTTTTATTTTGTTAAATTTAAATTAAAAATAAAAGTAAAAGTAATTTAAAAGATTAAAGTTGTTATATTATTATTTTTTAAATGTATAAATATAATGTAGTAATATAATTTAAATCTTTAATACTTATAAATGAAATTATTTTTATTAATTATAATAGAATAATTTAACTAATTATAATAAAATAATTTAACTAATTATAATAAAATAATTTAACGTGAAAATATAATAATTATTTTAATTTATTTAATTAAAAATATTAATTAATTAATTAAAATTTTATAAAACATTTATACAATTAGATATATTTTTAATATTTATTTTTTATATATAAATAAATTTTAAAAGTAAAAAAAAATAAAACAAATTATAAAAAGAAAATGATCTACTATGGGCGGGTCGGACCAAACTGTTGGACTGTCACCTTTAATCTATAACAATATATAAAGATGATTTATTCTTTTGTGTCCACTTTTCATTTTTCAATTTTACTCTTAATTATTAATTTAAAAAATTAATTATTTTATAATTAATATATCTTTAACCGTTTTTTCTAGATTTCTTTTATTTTAAACGTAATTCTAAAAACCTCTTTTTTTAACCGTTATTTTATTTAAAAATTATTTTAAAATTTTTTATATATATTTTTAAAATAAATATTATTAATTTTAATTTAAATTTCTATGAAACTATGCATATGTGTTTTTTGCTAGTTAAAAGAAATGCCGACAGGTGCTCTACAAATATCTTTGTTTAGCGGGGCCCAACATGTTCCAAAGGACTTTGAGTTAACTATGCATAAATTTCTTTCACTTCACGGACACCACCATATTAATACATATATTCGTTTTTCAAAATCCCCTTTCCACCCTTTTCAACTCTTCTATCTTATTTCATAAAACTGCATTTAAATCCACCTAATTATACTATTCCCTCCATATAACTTATCTCTAATCTCATTTCGATTAATGAAAACTCTTCAGAAACGCTATTCAATAAAAGAAAGAAGCATGCAAATAAAAAAGTAAAAGGTATCACTTTTACATTACATTCAAAAGAAAAAGTAACATTTTTACAATTTTCTTTTTTATGTAAAAGGTAACACTGTATCGAAAATATATAAATATACTTTACTGTATTACGTTATATAATTGATTATATAACAAATATTTAATTAATATTTATGTATACTTATATTACATTATACAAAATTTACCAGTACTTATATCTTTTATATAATAATAAATATATTTTGAAATTTGATTTAATATTACATAATTTATTTTAATTTAATTTTTCTTTTCTTTAATTTTTTTGTTCTCTACTTTTATAATACCAACCAAACCAGAGCAAAACGATAAAAGCCACGATAGGTTGAAATTTGGACTAACATTTAAAATTGAACTGACAAGGCTGGACCATTGCCTGCATTATTTAAAGGTGGGACCACTACCTCCATTATTTAATTATTTCTTTTGCTTTTTTCTTTCACTATTTTCTTAACTATTTTTATTTCCTTTACTAGGAAAATAACTCTTATTTTTTGCATTGAGCTTCTGTTTTAACTAGATAATGAATTTAAATGAGTGAAAAATGAACGGATTTAAGGAAAAAAGATAAAAGTAAAATTGTTTGAATTAAGAGAAAAATAATAATAATTTATTTATTTATTATTTATATAGTAGTAATAATAATGATTTTATTATTATTATGGATATTAAATTATTTTTATTTGATTTATTATATTTTATTTCGATTTCATCAATTAGATTTATTTGCTTAATCAATTATGAAATTAATTTTTAAGTATAAATTATTATAATAGTTGAGAAAAACACACTTTTCTTTTCACACACATACGGGAAAATTGAATGAAATTTTTTTGTCCTTTTCTTAATTTATTGTCTCTATTTTTAACTTTCATTACATTTATCTGCTTGCATGATTTCCACATCTAGAAACAACCATGGCATTAGGGTTTTGACATCTATCGGTAAATAAGGAAATTGTAAGAAATTTACTTGATTGCATTCCATGAATGAGACTACGACTGAGGCACCAGGATTTTGGAATAAGACACCAGTCGCATTCACATTTTGGAACATTTAATATCTAATAAAAAAAAAATTAACTACTCTATTTTTGTTCAAAATTTATTCCTTCACTTTGTTTTGTCTTTATTCTAATTTATAGAAAATTAAAATAATTTGATTTTTTCAGTGAAATTTTTTGAAACAAATTAATATTTTTTCATCAAAATTAAAATACTAAATAAAAATAATTTGTTTTATTAACGTAATTAACATAATTTTAATATTAGTTTTAATAAAAAATATTTAATTTATAATTAAAAATTAAAAAAATTATATTATATTAACTTTTAAAAAATTACGACCAAGATTGAGACTAACAAACTGAAAACTAACTTAATATTTGTAACGAAAACAGAAATCATGACTAAAACCAATAAAAAAAGAATAATATTAAAAATTGAAACCAAAAATTTTTGGTGCTTTGACAACCTACAATCCATTTCTCTTGCAAATTATATCGAATTAGTTCAACTTCAATTTACAATTTAATAATTTTGTAAAATACTGTTTTTCAATTATTAAGTACTGTACCATGTATCATTTAATTTATGATCATTTAATACCTAGGTGTCTAATTAATAAGAAAATGACTTTATGAAAATTGAAACCGGCTATATATATTTAAATCTTTTATAATATTCAGTTATATTTAATTTTTAATAAAATGTCACTTTTATTATTATTGTGTGCTTACCACCCACTGTCCTTTTTAGGTGAATAGACTTATTGCTCTTGATTGATGTTTTCTATTGATAAATAAATAATTTAAAAAATGAAACGTAATTCAAATAAAAACTTATTTTAAATTTTGTGATTCTTTTTTCAATTTAATTTATAATATATTCAAGAACTTTAATTTATGCTTCTAACAATTTAAAAAAAAAAATTGAACCTATATTAAATAATCAATCATTATTTTATAATAAGTATTTGAGTTGTAACTAAAGAGATTAATTAACTATAATGAATATATTTAAATATTTCTAAATATTTCATTACATAAAATGTGAATTTAATTAGTTTTTAAATGTATTAATTTATAGAATAACACGTCAATTGTTCTTATTCATTTCTCTTTTAACTTCTACTCGTTTTTCCAACTCCAACGACTTTTAATTTCCAGCACGTTTTTCTCTCATCCTTTTGTTCTTCCCTTCCATATCCTTCCAAATTGTAATTATACACAACAACATTATTGTTATTCACCAAGAATTGTGGCACCAGCAACACGAATAAATATGCTTATATTCATATGAATACCAAAATTATTGTTCCTTACGCGTAAGCTTTAACTAGTGAAAAAAAATTCTACTATATTTTGTAGGTAAAATATGTGGTAGATATTAAATAAATATAGTAAGTATAGTATTTAATTATTTGTTTACTGGTGAAAAAAGATACGAGTATTTATGGATATTGATTAATAATTATTAATAAATTTTATTTGAATATTTTTTTTAAAATAAATTATTAAAATGAGGTTATTGATAAATTAATTTTTTGTAAATTAATTTCATATATTCTTACTTTTTTTATTTAGACATCTAAAATTGAAATGATATAAATTATACTTTAAAATCGAGTTTATTATATAAATTCATATTTTAAAGATTTATTTTTCATAATTTTTTTAAAAACATATATATATATATATATATATATATATATATATATATATTAACAAAATAAATCATTTTAGACAAGAAGTATTATTGATTTTTATCACTAGCTTTCACAAGTATGCCTATGAAACCGTCATTGTCCTCAAAATCCAGCATATCTCTCCATTTTTATGGGAAAATAAGCTTTATAAATAACAAACAATAACTCTCTTTGTACACACACCTTCCTCTTTTCTTTTAATCATCATTTATCTCCACAAACTTTTTTTCCCACGTTTTGCATGCCTTTATGTTTTGTACACAGGTCAGTCGGCTGTGGATAAATACACTTCAATTTATCTTTAAATACAAAATATATTCAATTTCGTTTAATATAGTTGCATAATTGTATAAACATGTTTTGCCACTTATCGATGTAAAATTCATTAATTATTTAATCATAATGTTTTAGAATTAAAATCATTTTCGGATTATTTAAATTATAATTAATGCATATATAATATAATAGTGTATATAATTAGACAATAACCCGTTTTCACACGAGTTTTTAAAGGATTCCAAGAAAAGAAAAAAAGTGTCTGAAATATTAAGAGACAAGTCCCTCACGTATCATTTAAGTCCATAAATAGGAGGCCAAAAAGTTGATAGTAGTCATCCCCAGCACTACAATTCTCATATTAAAACCCTTCTTAACAAGCTTTCTGTTCTGCATTAGAAGGGTGATTTTGAAGTGTAAAATGGCATCAAGTTTAACTGTATCTTCTCTATTGGTGCACCTGCAATCCTCGTCAAAGATAAGAGCCTGCAAGTGGAAGAGCTCCTCCTCCATGCGTGCTTTTACAACCAAAGCTTCAGTCTCTGAAACGACGTCGTTGCCGGCGTCGGAGACGGCCAAGCTCCCGCTGCGCGAAATTCCGGGAGACTACGGTCTCCCTTTCGTAGGACCCATCAGCGACCGGCTCGACTATTTCTACAACCAAGGCCGCGACGTCTTCTTCCGATCCCGCGCCCAGAAGTACAACTCCACCGTCTTCCGCGTCAACATGCCACCCGGCCCCTTCAACAGCTCCGACCCAAGAGTCATCGTTTTGCTCGATGCCAAAAGCTTCCCCGTCCTCTTCGACATGACAAAAGTAGAAAAACGTGACCTCTTCACCGGCACCTACATGCCTTCCCTCGAACTAACCGGCGGTTACCGAATCCTCTCCTACATCGACCCCTCCGAACCCAAACACGAAACACTGAAACGCTTCATCTTCTTCCTTCTCAAACACCGAAGCAGCCACGTCATTCCCGAGTTCCATTCAACCTACACAGCCATGTTCGAAACCCTCGAGAAAGAGCTGGCGGACAAGGGAAAAGCTGCTTTTGGAGACCCCAATGACCAAGCAGCGTTTAACTTCCTGGCTCGCGCGCTTTTTGGCATCAACCCCCCCGACACAAAACTCGGAAGCGACGGACCTTCTATAATACAAAAATGGGTTTTCTTCCAGCTTGGCCCGCTTTTGTCATTGGGCCTTCCCAAATTCATTGAAGATCCCACTCTCCACACCATCCCCCTCCCTCCTTTTTTGATAAAGAGCGACTACCAGAAGCTCTACGATTTCTTCTACGAGTCCGCTGCTGGGGATGTGTTTGACGAAGCGTCGCGTCTCGGTATCTCCAAAGAAGAAGCCTGCCACAACCTCATATTCGCCACCTGCTTTAACTCCTTTGGCGGAATGAAAATTCTGTTCCCCGCCATACTGAAGTGGATTGCAGGAGCGGGCTTGAAATTTCAAGCTCAGCTGGCGGAGGAGGTGAGGGCCGCCGTCAAGGCTAACGGCGGGAAGGTGACGATGGCGGCGTTGGAAGCGATGCCGCTGGTGAAGTCGGCGGTGTACGAGGCGTTGCGCATTGAACCGCCGGTGCCGCTGCAGTACGGTAGGGCGAAGAAGGACTTGGTGATCGAGAGTCACGAGAATTCGTTTTCGGTGAAGAGAGGGGAGATGCTGTTTGGGTTTCAGCCGTTTGCGACTAAGGATCCGAAGATATTTGAGAATGCAGAGGAGTATGTGGGTGATAGGTTCGTGGGGGAGGGAGAGAAGCTGCTGAAATACGTGGTTTGGTCGAATGGTCCTGAGACGGAGAGCACGAGCCTTGGGAACAAACAGTGTGCAGGGAAGGATTTTGTGGTGCTGTTTTCTCGGCTTCTGGTTGTGGAGCTATTTCTTCGTTATGATTCTTTTGAAGTTGAGATTGGATCCTCGCCGTTGGGTGTTTCCGTTAACATAACCTCCCTCAAGAAAGCAACCTCTTAGGGCTCTTCATTATACACACTATTCCTCCTCTTCATTTCGTTATCTCTCTCGTTTAATCTATCTCACTGTAACAGGTTTTAACAAATTATGCTTTCATTTTTCTGTCTATCTTTGGTTACTTCCAGCTCTCTGAAAACAGTAACTTTGGATATTTTTCAAGAAAAAAAAAAACTTATTTCACACTTTCAGAATCTTCAAGTATTTCTAAAGAAAAACTTAAGGATAGTAAAAGATACTCTCAAGTAAATGTAAAAAGAAAAAAAATATTATGGCATGAAAGTATTATTATCCTTACTTTTATTTTTATTCGCTCTCTGCACACGCGAGGTTTTATCTCTTCTTTATTGTAGTTGAGAATGAATAAATTCCTTTTGAACCTGATTTTTCATATTCGTTGGAAAACTATGCTTAGAGAAAAAGAAATTTAATAAATTTGACAATTTTTTTATAAATAAAATTAAGATAAATTAATTTTTTATTTTTTAATCAAAATAAAATAATCAATTAGTATTTTTGCACCTAAATAGTTAATTTGTCAAAATTTATTATTATTTTTTGTTAAACTATAATTGGATATTACACGTTACCAACTGATAGAGACGGTTTTGCCCAATTTGTCAGTGTTTTTGTTCAGATTAGAAGGTTGTCTAGCCTGGTAGGTATCATGTCTCTCGAGCTGGATAGGAAAGTTGTCCACCTATCTTTCTCATTTCCAAAACATAGGACAAAATATTATGAATCTCATTTTTTTTTATTAGTTAAAATATTTTATTGTTCTACGTTTTTTTTAATTTTAAATAAGTTTTAAGATTTTTTTAGTCTCAATTAGGTTTATATTTTTTTAAAATGTATAACAATTAAGTCTATTGTGTTAGTATGGTGCTAACAATGTTAAGGATATATCACATGTCAACTCCTTATTTTTTTTTAATTTTATTTTATTTTTAATAATTCATGTCACATGTCACGTCAATATTGTGTCACGTGTCAAGTCAGTAAGGTGACATGTGTCAAGTCATTATCTGAATTTCAATTTGGTCCATATATTTGTTATTTTGATTACATTTCAATCCTTTGTTTTTAATTTTCAATTTCATCCTTCTATTATATAAATATCATAATGGTATTTTTATTATAAGTAATTTTTTTATGACATATTTTTAATAATATTAAGTTTATTTAAATTTAAATTTTACATTAAACTCTTTTAATTTATTTTAAAATTTTAAATATTTTTATTTTAACTTTTTACAAAATTATTTTAAAATTTTGTATTTAAATTTATAAAATTATTATTTTTAAACCAACTCTAAAATTTGTACATAAATTATTTAAAACAATTTTGTAACAAGTTAAAATAAATATTTTAAAATTTTAAAACAAAATATAAGCAAAATTCAATATAAAATATAAATTTAAACAAACTTAATATTATTAAAATGTTTAATAAAAATATCATTATAAAATTTAAAGTTAAATATCTTTTTGTCCCTTAATCATTAGTGAAATTTGAAATTAGGTCATTTCGAAATTTTAGACAAATTTAGTCCTTCATTTTTCGAACTACGTGAATTTAGTCATTTTAATCAAATTTTGTTATATAAATTAAGTTTATTTACATAATTTTGTCATCAAATGTGTGGTTATCGGAATAATTATAATGATTTCCCTATTTTTTAAGATAATCCTCACTTGGATTTAACTTTGATACAATATATATAATTTTAAACGAGAGAAACCTACAGTTCCAAGAAGAGTTAAGTACTTCGATACTTGTAAGTATATGAATTTATTTCTTAGGAAATAAAGCTAAAAAATATCAAAATTATATTCTAGAGTAATTTTTTTAAATAATGTAGAATGTTACTGAATATGAATCTATTTTATTATCTTTGAATATTTCGTTATACGGATGATGTTTGGAGGCCGTTATTGATACGAGGTGTGAAGATTTGACATGTAAGTAGGATTTTAAAGTTTGATAGTGGGGTATAAAAATAATATTTCTTTATTATTGAATGATCGAGAAAGTATTATTGAAATGATTAAATATTTTTTTAAATATTGTCAAAATATCTATAAGAAGGGTTAGACACCAATGAAAATGCAGGGAAGGAGGAGGAGGGGTCCATAAGCTGGTGACACGTGTCTGAAAGTTAAGTTTTCATAAGGTTTAGATAACGTTTTAAACCATAAAAAGTGGGGTAGAGTAGAGAGAATCTCAAGTAACAAGCCGTGCCACTATTTATTCACGGGGCACTGATATTTCGCTACGTAAAAGAAGCACAAGTGTACTTAACTATTTATTCGACCGAGGCGAATCTCAGTATAGGTTTAGGGACCATGGTCCATCCTAATTTTTTTTTCACAATCATATTTTAACTCACTTTTTTATTCATTTTTAATTCATTTTTTCAATCATCATTAGATCATTATATTACATCACTAAAAAAATATCTAATAATAATTGAAGTAGTGAAAAAAAAAATGAGTTAAAATATCATTTTCCTTTTTTTTAATGCATGTAATATATATATATATATATATATATATATATATATATATATATATAAAGTATTTAATATTTTTAAAAGTTTTAATATATTTTTTGTGTTAATAAATTTTTAATTTTTAAGTTTGAGGTGGAATTAAAATTCGTCTGTATTTGAAATGTTAATATAGTTTGGTCTCTAAATGTTAAAAATAAATGAATATAGTTTTTTAAATCCAATTATTTTAAAGTATATATTTAAGTTGTTTATACTATCTTACAAATTTTAATATATGATAAAAAAATATGTTTGACACATAAAAAAAAATTAACATAATTAAGTAAAAGGATTATATCCATTCATTTTTAGAGTTTAAATTAAAATATATCAAAATTTTAAACAATAATATATTTTAATTTTATTTCAAAATTCATAAACTAAAAATATATTTAACATTTTATTTTGACTCCTAAATTTGATATGAAAATCCGCCACCGAATTCGATGCTACGAGACAAAACCAACAACCTAAACTAATAATATTATAAGTATTAAAGTTTTAAATTCAAAATTAAAATATTATTATTTTAATATAATAACAATGTTTTTTATGTTAAAATATTAACACCCATTTATTTTGGTTGGAAATAAAAAAGAAAAATAAGGACATTCTAACGTAATTTAAAAGCTTTTAAAAACAAGATTCAAATATCAGCATTGGAAATATGTTATAGTTATAAAATTAAGGATTAAATATGTTTTTTGTCCCTTAACTTTCGGTGAATTTTGGAATTAGTCTATTTCAAAACTTTGGATCAATTTAGTCCTTAATCTTTCGAAAAACTTGGATTTAGTCATTTTAATCAAATTTTGTTATGTTTATTTGAGGTTTCGCACGCATTTTAGGATTGTATTTGAGTTGTTTATATTGTTTGACACATTTTTACTTTAATGTTAAGTCAAATACTATTATGAAAAGTGCTTGAAATGTCAAATAAACTTAATAAAATTTGATTAAAAAGATTAAATCCATATATTTTGAAAAATGAAGGATTAAATTGGTTCAAAATTTTGAAATGTACTAATTTTAAAATTAACTGAAGATTAAAGGACAAAAACATATTTAATCCTAAAATTAATAAACCCGATATTGCTGGCAAGAAGATTTTTTTAATCTAGAAATAATCTAAAACTCGTTTATCTTAGATTGAGGAAACAATGGAAAATGGAAAAGGACAAAAAAGATAAAGAAGTTGAAAAATATAATTATTTTATTTCAGGTAGAGAGATTAATGAAAAAAAAAAAACACCTAATGAAAACTTTGTACTTGATTGAAGTAGACAAATAATATTTTATATATTAATACATATAAAAATATTTTTTAAAATAAATTTGTAAAAATAATTTGATATGAATATGGTTTTTAAAATATTAATTAAATTTAAAATGAATTATAAGTTAAAATAAAATAAATATTCTAAAATATAACAAATAAAAAACCTATATTTCAAAATAAAAAGTTAAAATAAATTAACTAACAAAATATAAAAAAATTAAATTAATTAGTTTGATTTATTATTTCATTTTCTTTTATTTTAATTGTTTTTCTTATCATCGTATAAAGCGTTACTATTAATAAAATATTAAATTATTTGATTCTATCAAATATTTTTATTTCAATTATTTATTTCTATAATGTAAAAGTGAATACAAATAAAATACCAACCAATTTATTTAATTTTTAATGTTTTTACTTTAATTCATTATTTTGTTATAATATTAAAAATTATCAACATATATTAATAAAATACTGATAATATAGTTACTAGAAATTACTAGTAATGTTTATGTACCGATCTTATAAACTTCAATAATAATAAAATATTTACGAATACCATTTATACAGGTACTTTCTTTCTTTCACAAATTATCTTATTTGATTAGAGAAAGTTTATGGTTGAAAGTTCTTTTTATATATCTTTAGTACATTGTAATGCTGAGGTTTGAAAGTCTAGATTGTAAGGAAAAGAGTTGTAGAAGGTGTCGGCAGTTCAAAATGTTGAGGAAAGTGGGCCTTAGTGTATAATATCTTATCTCATTATTTGCCACAAAACAAAATATCTCAAACTAAATAATGGAGAAATTCTTTGTATCTTTTGCATATTACCTGATGGTTACTATAAGTCGATAATAAGAAAATTCATCGATATCAAATTCATCGAGAATAACCCGTTGATAATATGCAAAAAGTTAAAGAAAAATGTTAATCACTGTCTTTAAGAAAGTGGTTTAAGATATAATTAATAAATATAAATATAAAGTTCATACTTAAATATAATATTAAATGAAATTTTAACTTAATTATTATTAATACAGTCTTATTTTATTATATTGTTTTTTTGGAATGAAACCATTTATTTCATACATATACATATTTACTGTACACACCTCCGTATGTTAGATCTTTTATTTTATTATTATTTCTTAATTAATTAAGAATAATGTGGATTTTGGTCGATGTAATTATTTTATTTTATATAAAATTAAATAACATGTAACATATTATTTGTCACGATTTTTTTTAACGATATTGACAAAATAAAGATAAAAAAAATATTTTTAAAAGTGTATATAAACAAAACATATACAATTTTTTTGATCTTAGATTATTTTAAATTTTACTTAATACTTTAGAGACCAAAATTATATTTTTATAAAGAAAGTTAAAGGTAATGTTAGCGCATACATAAACATAATTAAGTAATAAAATAATATTAATGTAGTTATTTTAAATTATATTAAAAATATGAATATTATATCACTATTTCGATTTAAAAGAATATAATGCAATAAGATTCAAATTAAATTTACAACTCTATACAATATTATTTATAATGAAAATGACTAATACAGTATTCATATTAAATAATATAGAAATCATTAAATAATTTTTTAGCAAATTAATTTTATATTTAATAATATAAAAATTTCTCTCCATCACAGGTTATCTTTATTCAATTTCTTTTTTTAATTTATTTCACTATTGGAGGTGATTATAATTATCTGACTGGTAATGGTATGTTTATGAAAATATTTTCACAGCATTTTTTTAATTAAATATATTAATGTTATGATTTTATTACGTAATTAAAAATAAAATAAAAAGTTAAACGAAAGAATGAATAAAAAAGCTAATTTGCTGAAAGTTTAGAGGTTAAAATTTTCAATTCATTAGCATGAAATCGGTTAACATCAAAATAGCTTGCAATTAGCTTATATAGTATCGTTTATTTTTAAATAATAACCTTTTTTACATTTTTACAAAAATATAGTATTTATATAATGTGATTTTATCGTGGAATATATTTTTTAAACAAAACTATTTGCATGTTACTTATTTATTTCTTTTAATAATATTTTTCTTTTATAAACTATCATTGTTATTTTTCAATATTATAAATATCTATGTTTTTTGTTTAAACGGTTTTTTTTAATCTCTCTTCCCATTCAGTAAATTCTCAAAAAAGAACACAGTACTATTGACTTTTTTTTTTTTTTTTTTTATGATTTACTATAATCATTGTTATATGATTTTCCTTTATATATATTTAGGAATCTTAAAGTAAAATTTATATAATTTTATATAATTTATTTATTTTATTATTCATTTTGCAAGTAATTGGAAATAAAATTTTCATTCTTCCACCAAGTAACGATATCTTTTCTATTATATTCACCTTCAATTCCCATCACTCATATTTCATTCAATCTTGTATTTATCTCTCCCTATATATGTCGCTTCATCAAAATAAAATATTTGTCTCATTATTAAAGGATATTCAAGAAGGGTAAAAATAGCTTCATGAGAAAAAACTGAGATTAAAAAACGGATATTGATACTTATGATGACCTGACTATTAATTTTGTAAAACTTTTATATTAAACTCACTAACAAAACTAATTCATGCATCAATATCTCTTCAAGAAAAAAAATGTTATTTGACAAAATATTCTTATTCTACAACAGATAATATTCTTGGGATATATCTGGTTGGACCTCGTCAAAAACTTTATTTTTTCGACAATAATTAATTCAGGTTACGCAACTTACAAAACATATCTGTTACCATTTTATAGCTAAATATTTTTATACCCTCGCATAATAAATATAAATAACTTTATTTAAATAATTAGAATATAAATTTAAAACTAAAATTTTAAAATAATAAATTTATGAATACTTTTATTCAATACTATATAATACTATTTTTTTAATGTATTTAGCACTTTTATGTATTTCATTACACATTAAAAAATTCTGTTGATTAAATCCATTTTACATGCTATTTTTTTTTTATTTCCACGAATATATTCCTGTCTTCCGTGAGGCCATGAGTTTTAAATAAATTTAAATTCTTAAAACTTGTTTACCAACAACTTTTGACTTAACTAGAAGGAATTTAAAACTAACTGAAAATTATCAATCAGTTTTAATTTATTTTTGAAGTTTCTATTCTGAATTTAATTTTTAACTACCTTTTAACTACAGAATAGAGAGATTTTGATCATTCCTAACCTTATTTTATGTTGCTTCCCATTCTTCAAGATAGTATGCAAGTTAAACTAACAATTTGAAATAAGTTATTTCCTATTCTTAAAAATTTAAATTTTGCAGTAAGAAACTAAAAATTAATTTTTACTTGTTAGCTCGAGTTTCTTGCCAATAAGGCCTTTTTTACAAACTATGAAAAGATAATATTTTTATTTATTCAATAAATAATTGATTGATTAAAAGGAGTACACAGAGTATTCCAACTTTTTTACAAACAAAACAATAATTCAAAATAAAAACATAGAGGTTGCTTAATACATATAAGACATAAATAGAAAAGGGTAATTGTCTCTATAATCTTACAAACATAGATCTATTCAGTTTTAGTTTTAGTGTCTTCCAATTTCAATTGTTATTGAAAGATGTCTTACAAAACATGATCTTTGATTTCTAAAGACATCATGAGAGTTATTATTTGTTCTTAAATCATTTAGTATGGCTTACAAGGTTCTATCTTTTTTTTTCTAGCTTTTGTCCTGACTATACTTGTATATATTAACCACAAACAAAAGTTCTCATCTCTAGATCAATATACGACTTTTTTGGATTGGATTTAAAAACACCATCATAATATAATATAATAATTTTGCTTCGGAAATTTTATTTGTTATTCATGTTTAAATATTTAATTGAGCGAAACAAAAAATCTCTCTTTATTTATCTCGTTTGACCTGAAAATGATTTTTTTTTCTCCATCTATTTCAAACCATAACTACCCAAACACATGTACACATTATATTTTCTTTGTTTTTCGGTTGTTGTAATCCAAATTAAAGTTTTATACAATACAAATTTCAACCCATTTAATTTACATTCTATGAACTATATTTTCTCACTTATTTCACATATAACAAGTCATACTTCTTACATCTATCATTCCATGATACAAATTATTCTTTAAAGCTATCCTCTTTTGCATCACTCTCCAATTGTATAGTTTCCATAACTTTTTTTATTTTATTTTATTCGATTTTTTATTTAAAAAAAAAACAGTTGATCACTCACAATTAAAGGGTCACCACCAAATGCTTTCTAAAGAGAAGGCCTGTATCTCCTGCCGAAGACTGATCAATGATATTGAGGTCTAGATAGAAATCTAAATTCGACTAGGCTAGATTTTGGGTTATAGGTTGTGCTACTTCCAAGTAGGGAATCAAGTAGAGATTGGAGGCATAAAAAATAGGATTTGGCTAATTTCTTGCATAAACTCCACTTATCCTAAAACATCGTTTCATAACCCAAAGGATTTTATCCCTGTGAAAAAAACATGTCCTTCCCACTTTAGTGAGACACGAATTCATGATTGTTTAACTTTGTTTGCCTCCTTTGAGGTAATTCTAAAATGATATACAAGCAAACTATTGGATGAAATAAAGAACTATATATCTTGTCTCAATCAAATGACTTGCTTGGAAAACTATTTGATGAAGGAGAACTCTGTTCACTAAGCCATAACTCTTGGTCTTGCACTGAGACTGGTGAATTACTATTAGGCCTTTGTAATGATTTTAAAGTAATAGGCCTAGTTTGAATCTTAAGGTACCCTTTACCCTTTTCTCCAACGTTCTTCGCTGTGGTACTCAGTGGTTTCTCACTTTCATTGGAGGAGGAAGAGCAAGAGGACAACTCCGTTGAGGTTGCACCATTGTTGTCTCCCAATGTTGTCCATTGACTCAACCTGAGTTGCTCCAACTCACAAGCCACTTCCGTCATCGAAGGTCTCATGTCCCTATGGAACGCTAGGCATCTAAATGCCAACTCAGCCACCTTGTGTATGGCGGAAAGGGTTCGAGCGTCACTTCTTGCTTCGGGTTCAAGGAATGGGTCTATAATCTCATCCAAAAGCCCTTTTCCAATCCTATCTGCTGCAAGAGAAGCCAAGTTCACTTCATTAGGAGGACGTGAAAAGTCTACCACTTTTAGCCCAGATATGATCTCAACAAGAACAACACCAAAACTATAAACATCGCTCTTGTCAGAGAGGTGAAAATCTTGATGGTATTGTGGATCCACATACCCAGGAGTTCCCTGTGGGGCAGTTGAAATGTGCGATATTTCGGTCATTCCAAGTCTAGAAAGACCAAAGTCTGCCACTTTTGACCTGAGACAAAAAAATCAGTGAAATCAAACGTTTTAATTTATGAAGGAAAATGAATAACACCACATCATTGTATGCATCGATTACTTAGGATGTAACAAACGTTCATGTGAAGGTGCTAGTTAGTACCTGAAATTGTGGTCCAAAAGTATGTTGCTGGATTTGATGTCTCGGTGGTAAATGGGGGGATTAATGGCAGAATGAAGATGTGCGATGGCTTGTGCGGTTTCAGTGGCAATGGTGAGTCGAACAGACCAAGGAAGACCTTGGCCTCTCTCCTTCTGCAAATGCTGACTCAGTGTTCCGTTGGGCATGAACTCGTACACAAGGATTTGTTCTCCGTATTCAATGGAGCAACCCAACAAGCGAACCAAGTTGGTGTGGCTCACAGAGGACAGGAGCTTGATCTCGTTCATTACCTGTTCAATACTGTCAGTGTCTCTGTGTTTTATTCTTTTGATGGCAACCCATTCGTCGCTGTACAATTTCCCTGCATAAACCGTGCCGTACGCCCCAGTTCCCAACCGTTGTTTCTCTGAGAAACTATTCGTGGCTCTCTCAATGTCTTTGTAGGGATAGATAGGAACACCATTGTTTCCGGTGGCTTCGGTTAATCGTCTTTTTGTGCTCTTTGTGACTCTCAATTTGGTGCGCCGGCGGAAGAAACAGCACAGTGAACACGCAGTAATAATCAGTGAAACGCCTACGACAAATCCTGCATGTTTCGGTCGATGATTAAGTATAAGTTAATTTGGTCTGAAGCTAATACGTGCGTGGTTGATCACAGTTCCTGATCCTAAGCATTTTGGAAACATGGAATAAGGAGAGGTTACCTCCGATTAAGACAATGAATCTGGTTGTTCCTCCACATCGGCCAGATAAATACTTCGCTGGGTTGCATGACGAGGCTGTTTAAATACCCAAATTCAAATGAAAGATCAGATAAGGATTCACCCAAAATCCTCTAACTGCTCAACCTTTGTTCTTTAGTTAATTTCGTTTAACACCAACTAGTATAAAGGGATTTTTCCCCGTCAAGAATGTGTCGTACAGTATACAAGAAATATGTCATTAACTTTTTAATTACAAAAATATTAGAACAAGTATCTACAGGTTTTATCGCAGTAAAAAAAAAATTGATGAACATCTTCTAGTAGAAAAAAAATGGATACTTGAATGAGAGGCTTCAAACCAATTAAGGGGATATATACAATAAAAGAAGAGATAGAAAGAAAAAACAAACCAACAATCTAATAAGAAAATACAATAAAATAAATGTCATTCAAAGAGAATGCAAAGGAAAGTGTGAATTATTAGGATCTGCATCCATAAATTGATCTTGATGGCGTAATATCTGAATTTTCGGCTCAATAATGGACAAGTCTATGTCTGGCGTATTAATGTCAAACTTCAAACTTCAAACTTCAAACTTCCTCTTTATTTTCTATTTATATAATTTTTGAAAAAAGAAACGTTGGAGTAATAAAAAGTTAAAAAAGTTTAATTGTTTGCAAGTCATTTCTTGCTGCTTATTTTATTACTTTTTTTGACAACAATATTTTATTGTTATCATTTGTTCATGACTTGTCGGACTACGGTCACGCGGCGAGATTATCGGAAAATTTTAACAATCATAGTTGGAACGATTGGTGCCGTGGAGTGAAAGGTATATATATATATATATATATATAAACTAAAATTATGATAAAATTTAAAAATAGGTATAATAACTTTAGAAATACCTATTAACTTTTAACTTATTGTTATAGATACATTTTTATTACTTATTGTCAGATAAACGAGGGAGGAATTGCAAAATAAGTATAATATCTTAAATTTATGAATAGTTTAATATTTTTTTTTATTTTTAGTTTTGTTGGTATAATTATTTAAGGATGATTTCAAAATATTTAAAAATGATTAATTTTTGTCTACGAAGAAATCACTCAATATTTTCCATTTCCTGCTATATTTTCTGTTTACTTCTTTACTTATTACATTAAAATATAAAATACTTTTACTATTTAATGCAATAAATTAAATATGTTTACCCTTTTATGCATTATGTATAAAATATACAGGAAATTTAGTTTTACTATAAAATTAAGCCTCTTTCATTCTAGAAATAAGAATATTAGTCCGCGATAAGATAGTGGCATAAAATTCTATATTCATAATTTTAAAATATTCATTAGATCATATGAATTTAATGCATTGAATAATATTAATTGAACGGAGAACATTCAAAGAAACTATTATCCTTTATTAAAATACACTACTACTATTTAAGCTAATAATTGAAAAGAACAAATAATCTATCCGAAAAGACAGATTTTTAGGTGAAATTTCCTTTTCTTGCGCCACAGGACTCTTCCAATTTTCATATAAAGACAAAAATGAAATGTAAAAAAGTAGGATAATCTCATAAAATAAAAGTAATTTACAAAAATTGTATTATGTATTAAAAATATAATTTATAATTTCTATCGTGTCACGTTATTATTAAAAATTAATTTTTAATAAAAAAATATAGAAAATCTAAATAACTTACAACTCTATATTTTTTAATATAATATAATATTATTTATTATTTTCTAGATGAAACAATGTTATTTTATTATTAAAACTCTTATAAAATTTGACCATGGCCTCATTGATTAGTCTAGTTGACTTAAATTGCCCCGTAATCATAGCTGCTCCAATAAATTAAGTGACACGCATGTTTGAGCTCCACTATTTCTTTCCCTTTTTTCTTTATCAAAAATTGGGTCCTACTTCCTTTATGTCTATCTTTCCCAGGGGTAATCTCGTCATTAGCAATTTACAGTTATTGTCTTAATTCATGTCACCTTTCATACTTATTCGCACTTTCTTTTTGTATTTACTAAAAGAAAAATCGTATTGTTTGTTATGTGTTTGTACGTAACCGGACTTCAAATTCTTCCCTTATCACCCATGTGACACTATACCAACTCAGAAAATAACGTGACAATCATAGTTTTATTTTAGTATTTCTATACAATAAAGTAGTATAGAATATGTATTTCAAAATTTGCAAATATGTGTTTACCCCGAAAAAATTGTAATTTTAAGATACGATGCTATATTTTTTATTCTCGATAAAATTCCATAAATGTGCTTATTTAAAAAAGCTATTATTAAACCTCATTTAAAGTATTCATAATAAAGTATTAGTAAGATATAGAGAGAGCGAGACACACAGCACACAATAAAACTACCAGCAATCTATTTGAAAACATGTTTTTTTTATACATAAAGCAAGTCATTTTCATCACGGAGTTATTTCCAGCAAACAGAAACGAGAGTCCGTGATCGCTTTATGTCAGCGTAAGAGTAAAGGGCGGAAAAGAATTTAAATTGTTAAAGCTTGAGTTAAAATTCAAAGGACAAGAAGAAAAAGTTAGCTTAAATTAAACCTCTGTCCTAGCATTGGTTTTTTATTGGAGGTGAAGCATTAACTTACGAATCACGAATACTATTCTAGTCCGAAAAAGAATGTTGTTATTATTTGGTTATTGCCACGCTATATTTGTTTTGAATTTGATGATGACGCCATCTTATACGAAGAGGATGAGTACAGAGCAAGGTTGAATCATGAATATCTAATCTAACGGATTAATCTATAGCAGAAGAAGCTGAACCAACAAACTAAAAGGGAATAATGGATGTAAAACAAAAATAAGGAAAACGGAACTAACCTTTCCGGCAACCTGTTCCGGCCAAAAACCCGTCGCCGACGAAGCCGTCGCGGCAGGCACAGCGGAAACCTTGCTTTCCGTCAACCGGGGATTGAAGCGTGGTACAATTGGCGTGATCAGAACACGGACATCGATCTCCCTGGACCCACCATCCAAGTTCGATTGTATTTACTTCCAAAGACAGAGGCTCACCGGAGACGCTTGTAACATCTGGGAATGAAAGAGATGACGTAAAGTACTTGCACCCGGTAGGATCCAATTCTCGGCGATTCAAGAAACCGCTCGTTTTGTTCTCGAAGTAGCAAGTTAAATTGTCCGCTGCTGGGTCGCTGCATCCCACGGATTCGAAGTGGGTCCGAATCAGATTCCCCGGAATGGAACAGGGCAAGGGCGTTCCGGTACAGTTATCTAACAGAATCACGTTTCGCGAAGTGGGAGCGTATTTGTGGCTGAAGAGTTGGCGAAACGTGTCGAACGGACGACTGCACTGAGCTTCGATGGTGACGATGATGCTGTATATGGTGACCTTTTGGATGGGGAATTCTCCGACGGAGGCTCTGCCGGCGGTGCAATTCAAACGGATTAAGCATCCGGAGGAGAATCCGAAAGGGTAAGGAAACGGATCGGAGGAACCGCATGTTTGGCGGCACTCGTGATGCTGCAATTGGGCACTGGTTAATGGAATGAAAGATATTAATTCACCCACTACTAAGGTGAACAAGAAAAGCGGGTATTTTTGTGTAGTGATCATAGCAAAATAGATATGAAGGTAGGGTATTTTTCATTTGGGAAAAGTGGAAGAAAGATTGAAAATTGACATGGTTTTGTGTTTGATGGGTGAGTGGTGAGTTTTGTGGATGATGAGGAAGGGAAAGTACATGAGATTTTGTAGATAGGAGTGGGTGTATTTTGATTGAAAAAAGTGGTAAGAAATGGGTAAAGAGACTTGACTTAAGAGGATGGGAGAGGAGTTTGTTGTTTCCACGCCTATATTTCTCTGTATCTGTTGCAGTGTCTTCTTCTATTCACATTCCTAAGGTGCCATATTTGTTTATTGAAAGGCGTAAAATAATGGGGAGAGATGGAAAAAGAAGGAGCGCAATAATGACACAAAAATATTGTAACGAACCGTTTCCAACAACATGCTTTGAATAATACGGGTGGGTGCTGAACTGCTGGTGCAGCTTCCTCACGGGTGGTCAAGTCAACGTTCGAGACAAGGGATCAAATAATAACACCAAAGACGGATTTAGTATAAATTGCGCCACAGAATTGGTTCATTGCCTCTTACACTAACTCTACAACTGAATTTCCTATTAATTATTTTATATGGTTTATGTAGGTTATACTCTATATACTCTATAAGGATGTATTTAGTTCAGACTTTAAAAGCTTATTTTATCGTTTATTTTCTTTATGATATTAAGCTAAGATTTTTAAGAGTTTCAAAAAAAAAAAATCATATTATTCAATCTAAGTTATGAAAATTTCTTTTAGAGAACAATCAAATCCGATATTCAATTGGGATTTCAAATTATTAATACAAATCATATATTATTTTATTGATTATAATTTTATGAATTTTGTGAATGTACAATTATTATTTTCGTTAAAAATTTCAACTAAGTATATGTGATTTTTCTAATTTTATTTAAAATTTTCCCAGTCTCAACAATAGTATAAGTAAAGCTTTCTTTCTTAATTTTATTTTTCGCAAGTGATTGTTTTTGCCGTTATATGAGGATGGATTTAGTGATTTTTTTTTTCAAACAAATTGCGTAACTTTAATTAATTTTTATGTGTTAAATAATTAACTTAAAAATTTTAAAAATAAATAAATATTTAGTTAAAAATTAAGTAAAATTAACTAAAAATTGTGTAACTTTTCTCGAAAAAAAAAGTCTCTCCTATTCTTTGGCGTTTAACAAGACTAGATCGGAAATGCAAGCGAGACCTCCATAAACTTAGTCGTTGGTGACAATGTATCTCCGACTGAAGGCCATCGGAAATGGCAGCAACATGCGATTTCAGGTTACTCCAAATTTCCCCCTTGTTGTTGATGAAAAGAAAAATGTAAAATGAAGTTTATAGATTTTTTAGAAGAGCAGAAAAAAAAATGGAGGTGCAGGAAGCAATGACCTATTCTTTAAATCATAGAAGCCCACTAAAGTTTTGCTTTGAGTTTTATGGACATCTTGGTCGTTATTATCTGTCGTGCAAGTTCTTTTATTTACTTTTCTTGGTTTCTGCTATTTACACTCTCTTTTTAATAAACGTACTCAATGTCATACTGATTCTTAGTTTTCGTTTTCTTTTCAAGACACTCTTCACGAACTCATGCGCATATCACATGCTACCATTTATGTTTTCCTTCTTCTTGCGACAAAGCTTATATTAGTATAAAGATGAATTAAAATGAAGTTTGTTTCTCTTCTTCAATTACTACCTAATTTTCGTTTTTGCAAAGTCATATCTTATTTCTTCATAAATCTTTGTTTATAGGCGTTTCTTTATAAATACGTTTCCAAACATAATTTTGTGTTTATTAATGATCAGTCTGTATGAAACATCATCGTGCTTTTGAAAAGTATTATTCAAAGTACTAGGAAAACAAAATTATGCTTTTGAAAATACATTAAAAAATGTAAAAAAAAAGACTTTGAAAGTATTTTTCCACAATAGTCTGTTACAATTCAAAATGTATTTAGGGTAGACAACTTCTTTTCCTATATTACTTTTTGGGACAGCTTTTTCATTTTTCATGTTCTAAATATTACTACTCGACCCTGAAAACATAAAACTGCGTAGGAGTTACTTTCTAGAAATGTTAAAACAAGAAAAAATGTATTATAAAATTTTAAAATATCACATTGTTATTCTCTTTAAAACAAGAAACTAAATTTTAAAATTCGCTTTTACATTCTAAATTATACTTTAACTAGTATTTCTACCCGTGCAACGCACGGGGATATCGAATTTTAAAATTAAAAATTACGGTATATTTATTAAATTAATTTGAAATGATAAAAATATAATTAAATTTAATATAAATTTTATTTTATAAAATTCAATAATAATATTTTAATTGATTTTATAATAAGAATGTATTTAAGTTATTTATATATATTTTTAATAAAATATATTATATATAATTATTTTAAATAATATATTAAGATTTAGATAATTAAAATTAAGAAATTAAATTTAATTTTGAATGAAATATTGAGTAAAAAATGTAGAAAAATATAATAATTGTTTCTCTAATAATAAAAATGATGGACGATATAGAAATTATTGAGTAGACTTAATAAAGATACAAACATTAGA
>Ga0214543_1005567_pt1 | contig 23036 bp, 6 predicted proteins | sample CNSS2metaG_FD_160094 | JGI IMG/M metagenome (GOLD analysis project Ga0214543, IMG submission 160094) | Root nodule microbial communities from cowpea collected in UCLA plant growth center, Los Angeles, California, USA - CNSS2 | ecosystem: Host-associated > Plants > Roots > Nodule | place: USA... | reverse complement strand
TATATATATATAGGAACGTGACATTATACATTATATAATCTTTTGGAGATAAAGATATAGGAAAGCAAACATAAATCAAAAAGCTAAAATGGTTAGATGGGTGAAAGACTTTGCACCCTAAAAAAAGTGTTTAATTGCAATTTTTTAAGGAAAAAATATGCGAAAATTTTAAAGGATTATGAAAACTCTTTTTAGAGTTTGAGCATATTGAATCAATAATGAATATTTAATGGTGAATTTGAATTTCAAAGAAGACGGAGAAAAGTTCATTAATTGGTCCTTGGATGATATATGACCATTCACAACTTCAAAAAAGATGAAAAAATCTCAATGGAAGATACGCGCGGCAATTAAAGCCATAGTAGAAGAAGAAGCTAAAGAATTATTGAGTGTATATAAAATCTCCATTGTTATTCCTTTGAAAACTCATTACGATTTTGGAAATAAAGTCTTAGACATAGGGTCATGTAGGATGAATCTGAATTATAGTGAATTAAAACGCTTGTGTCACTCACAACAATGAGGAACTGGTGCGGATTGGTTGGAGCAAGAGAAGTATTAAGGTGTGAGAAACTCTCTCAATTGTGAACAAAAATGTTCTTCAGTTTTAATAAACTACATCTAGAATCAGAGGAATTCTAAAAGTCTTAAAGGGAAAAGGAAAATTGCAAATCTCATTAGATTACAAAAACAATTAAATAAAGAGTATAACGACGTATAACTTTAAGATGAAATTTTTTGGTACAAAAAATTTAGAGAAAATTAGATACATTTTAGAGATCAAAATCAATTCTTTCAAACATAAACCCTTGTAAGAAGGAAGATGAATAAAATCCTTGTTAGATTAACAAACATGACATACCTTAAAAGGTTATAAACTCTCCAAGTATTGTTGCTTCACTTAGACCATTACAAATTTACAATGGAGTTTTCAGTTTTATTTTAGGGAAAGGTATAAAAGCTAATTCAATTGCTCCATATATTAAACCAAATATTAATAAAGTCTTATTAAACCCATGATGAACAGTAAACATAGGTAAACTTATCAAAAAGAGTTAAAATATGTTTGAATCTTTATTTTTAATAAATTTTCTTAATATGAGAGTTCATTTTTTATGGAATTGGAAGTCATGTAAGTACATTCTTATTAAATTTATATAATTTTTTTATTATGTTTTTTTTCTGTAAGGTGTATTCTTATTACCTACTTACATTTAGAACTTAATAATCACTTATTTTATAAATTAATTTTACATAATCAATCACAAATTATAATATACATATTTTAATAAAAATAAATAAATTTATCACGTTTAAGAAATATTATACTCTATCTATCCTACATTGATTACAATTTTAACCATCTAAAAATTCATTTATATACTGAGAACGTATATAAACAAGTTAAGCAGCATAATAGGCTGAGACAGAGGAATTAGCAGTCATATAGAATAAGTAAAATGCATAAATAATACAACAGCATAAATTGGATCGGATCTTGAATAACACATGTAGAATTAATCCAAAGAAATTTGATAAATATTATGGAGAATGTAGTGTATATATTAGAGCTATAAAAGCGGGTAACCTGGTCCGATTTGGCTCGATCTACTACGGGTTGATCAAGTCAATCCAATTCGACTCACTTATTAACGAGTCAAAAAAATTTAAACCCGATTCGACTCACTCATCACAGGTTAATGGATTAAACGCTTTGGCTCACGGGATCACTTAATTAAAAAACATACAATTTTTTAATTTTTTTTGCCGTCAAAACTAAATTATAATTTAAATTAAAATCTAAGTAAATTTTAATATAATTCAAATACAAACTAAAATCACAAAAATACAAATTATTTATGTGTTTGCTAAAAAAAATAATCTAACATTACCCAAATGAAAAATTCAACTTAACAAAAAACACTTATGTGACCTTTTATTTGCAGGTTGATAAACCAACCTGACTCACCATAGGTTTGACTCGGGTGAACCCGGTTCTAGATGAAACGGATAAAATTTAACTCGAATTTAAATTTGTAAAATATTTTCAACCTAACCCGATCTTAATCCATGATGGACTTAGTTAACTTGCAAGTTCCGAACCATTTTTATAGTGTATATATGCACTGTTTTTAGATTTATACTTAAATATATTGAGTTATATATAAGGTGTATCTTTAATCAATCCCTCTTTATTTTTGCCTTTCTCACTTGTTTTGCATTTATATACTGTATGTGAATGACGCTTGAGATAATTACTATATATCAGATCTTCGCTAACCTTGATCTTTCATTGATCTTGAGCAGCTATAAAGTAGCTAAAAAGTGGTTATATATTATTGTAAAATAAATTTAAACATACGGAATCAGTAGTTACCAATTGAATTGTATGCCATTTCTTTCTTTACCAGTATTTAATGTTGTAGTTACAAAGATCAATGGTCAATTTTATAAAGTATTTTACAAATTATGTATAGTATTAATATTTTCTTTTTTACTGATCTCTATTAGATATTTTGAGTATAAATATTTTTTATCAATGAAAAAGTTATAAATCATTAATGGTAACATTTTTTAAATAGTCAACAAAGTAAACTGAATTAATTAGTTTTATTCATTTATACATTTCCTTAATGGTATCTTATATCAAGGAGTTAATGGAATAGTTAATATTTAACTAATTTAATTCACGTTGGAGGTAAAACATTTTTATGGATTTTAGCAGTTACGAAATCATTTCGTAAATAATTGCATTCAACTCTAACATTTAATATGTAACATTTGAATTTGGAATTCTGCATTTATAGCCTTTTTATTTCTATTTTATGATTTTAACTTCTCTTACCAGACATTACCAACATGTTTAGCAAATATTTGTTTTGACATCATTTTCTTTTTCAAGAATTTATAAGGATATATAGCTAAAAATATCATTCTTGTAAACATGTTATTTAATTATTTTTTACATCTTTAGTTAAATAAAATAATTATATTAAACATGTTAATTTTTATAATTTCTTTGACCTATGTTGGATGTTACTGTTACATATATTGGCAGACTATCGGTTAATACTATAGTGTCAAAATTTTGGTTGAATTAATTTTAATTTATCATAATATTAATAAAATAATTATTTTTATTTAAAAAATATTTAAAATATAAAATTGAAAAATAAATGTGAATAATCCAAAGTAAACTTTTTCTATGGATACAAATTCATTAAAATATTAAATATATAAATTATAATTCTAAAAAATAAATTTAAAATTATACATTAAAATATTATATATAAAAAAAATTTGAGAGAGCCATAATCCTTAGTCCCTATAAAGGCCGCCACTAGTTACATATTTGTTTAGCCATGAATTAGTTTTTTTTGTTTCTTTTTATAATCTGATTTGACTAATAACTAATCTATTCAAGGCATATACTTCATATTAAGGTATTTAAATAGGTTAATATTGGGCTTAAACATTACCGGATGTTCTAAAAGACTGATGGAAGCCATGGATGTTTTAAGAGACCGGAGAAAGTCATGACTTCGCAAAATTTTTTTGACATCTTTTAAAGTTCTTTCAAAATTTCAAATTATATGTTAATGTACATATTAAGAATTAATGAAAATTAAATTAAATATATATTTATTCCTTTTATAACACAACATTTAACATTTAATGTTAATAAATAATAAAACATAAAATATAATATAATAAATAATTAAAATATTTTGTATTTTCTTTTTCATTATTTTTTGAATTTACCACATATTATACCCTTCTTCTATTCTCATATGTTCTCTTGTTTATCTAGGAAGAAAAAAGTAACTTAGACACAAAGTAACTTTCTTTATTCTTATTTTTACATATATTTTCTTTCATTCTTGAATAAAAAAAATAACTTTCTTTTGTACCATAAAATACTAATTTAAGAGTTAGTGTTATCATTTAAATCTCATGAGCCTTTGTATATTTAAATTTTATGAATATAATGAAAAAAAATAATGTGTTGTATTTTTTTATAACCAAATTTTAATTGCGACTATAATATATATATATATATATATATATATATATATTTATTTGATGAAAAATAAAAGAATAAATTTATTTTTTAAAAAAATAAATTCAAACTATTCTAAATATTCTTGAATAATAAAAAAAAAACTCTCTTTTGTCTCACTTTACCATAAAATACTAGTTTAAGAATTAGTGTTATCATTTAAATCTCTTCAGCCTTTGTATATTTAAATTTTATGAATATAATGAAAAAAATAATGTGTTGTGTTTTTTCATAACCAAATTTGAATTGTGGCTATAATATATATATATATATATATATATATATATATATATATATATATTTGATGAAAAATAAAAGAATAAATTTATTTTTTAAAAGAATAAATTCAAACTATTTTACATATCAGGAAACATGATACTAATAATTTAATTGTTCAATTAGATGAATTATTTTATAAGGTTTAAAGAATAATTATAAGTGAAAAGTTTTGTATTTATTATTTGGAACGTGATCCGACAAGACGTGTTCAAACATAGGAATATTCAATGTGTGATTTTTTTTTAGATAGAATGTACCGTTATACTAAATTATGTATTAATTTATAATTTTCTATTATATTGTATTAGTGACAATAATTAAATATATAAATTTTGAATGTATTATTCTGACCCCTAAAAATTATTGGCCATTGGACTTAAACATGGTACAATAATATTAAAGAATTAAGTTGTTTATTGAAATATAAAAATAATAAAATATTAAAATAAGTTCACATCTCTTTCTAAAAGTAAAATAAGAGATTCATGTTAAAGAGTTAGACAAATAAAGAAAAGCCATAATTTTTCCATGTGATACATTAACCAAATAAAGACTCTTGTTCATGCTCAAAATATAGATATAAGATTGCAACATATTATTGATTCTGTACAAAATAATGACCAATTTGAGTATGTACAACAAGGGTTCTACTTACTTATTTCCTTTCACAAAGAGCATTTTTAAATACACAATCAATCAAATTAAAATAGACTCACTGAAAATTATAAACAAACACAACCAAATTAAAATACACTTAAGCCTTACACTTCAACTAATCTAAAAATAATATCAACTAAAACATGTTAAGTGCCAAAAGACTTCAAATATTCTCGGTAACTTTTAATTTTTTATATCCTCCATTAAAATAAGAAAATAATTTGTTATAGGAAACTACTTAAAACATATTTATAAAATACTAATAAAAATAAAAGTTTCTAATTTTATTTTTAAATTATAGTCATGCCAAAACTAAATTTAACAAGTTGATAATTTCTATTAGATTTTTAGTATTATTTATTAGCTGTGTTCTTAAAAAAATTAATATTTTTTAAAATATTAAATCAATATATTTCAAATAATCACACAAAAAAATCGTGATAAAATTCAAATATAGATTTCTTACCTAAAATCATCATAAATTTAGTTTTGCGATAAATTTACAAACGTTTCTATATCTTCTTTTAATATCTTCTTTCAATATATATATCAAATCTAACTTGTAAAACAACTTTGTATAACAAAGTAGTATGGTGTGTCATGTGGAATAATAATGACAGATTATTTTTTATTTTTTTTAAACCATCACAATATCATTTTCAAAGCTAATCTATTTTGATTTAAATCAAACTTATTAGTAAAATCATCATGTTACTAGTATTACTTTATTTTGTTTTCCAATGATATATAGTTTTAGTGCTTATTACCATCTTAAATAATTAAAAAGTTGTTACTGTTACAAATTTATTCTATGGGATATTTCTTTATTATTATTTTATTTTGTCAAAAGTTGAACCTCACAATAAAAGATTTTTCCAACCAGTGGCCGAGCTTGCAAGGGACTGGTGGCTATGGCTCCAAAAATTTTGAATTTTTATTTATTTTTATATGTAATATAATAAAAATTAACAATAATTAAATTAAATATTTTTATATCATTCATAAATTATAATATTTAACGTTAATAAATAATAAAATAAAAAATCAAATATAATAAAAGATTTATTAAGATATTTTTTATTTTTTCATTCATTTCTTTTGAGTTTCTTCATTGATTTTTCTCAAATTTTTTATATCTTCTCTTCCATTTTTAAAGAAAAAAAAAAGATAATTATTTCTCGTCTCACTTGATAGTGAACACTACAATGAAATGTATCATTGACATTTAATTTTAGTGATAAAAAATTGTTAGTTATTATAGATTATTTTAGATATCAATTTATAAAATAAAAATTTATTGGTTACTAAAATAGTCACTATTATAAAAAAAAATTTAATTGGTCTCTAAATTGGTTTATATATTTTAGTTACTAAGGTTTGATTTACAAAGGAAATTTATATTAAACATTAGCTACCAAGGTTTTCGCTACTAAAGGTATTAGTTTCTAAATTAATCTATTTAATTAGTGGTCAATTTAACGACCAATTATAAATTTTTATTCATAATAGTGACTATTTTAGTAATTAATAATTTTTTATTTTGTAAATTGGTCACTATAGTGACCGATAACTTTTGGTCACTAAAATTGGTTATTAATGATGCATTTTTCTTATAGTGGAAAGATTAGTTTAATAATTTATCTCGTGAGCTTCTTGTATATTCATTCTTTATTTTATGAATATAGAAGAAAAAATATTGTATTATTTTTTTTTATAATCGGGATTTTAATTGTGATTTGACTATCATCAATTTTTTAGTCAAAAACATTCTACTTGATTGATAGTTTGATTAGTTTTATTTTAACTCTTCTTGATTCTGTAGCTACAATAGAAAAATCATTTAATATGATGAAAATTATCAAAATAAGATTGCGAAATTAAATGGAAGATGTTGCACACAATATGATTATTTACATTAAAAAGAAATAACTGTAAAAAAGAATGTTCTTTTATAGAAGAACATTCTTTGTTTTATGAATATAGAAGAAAAAATATTGTATTGTTTATTTTTTTATAACCGGAATTTTAATTGTCATTTGACTATCATCAATTTTTTAGTAAAAAACATTCTACTTGATTGATAGTTTGATTTATTTTGTTTTAACTATTCTTGTTTCTGCAGCTCCAATAAAAAATCATTTATGAAAAGATTATCAAAATAAGATTACTGAATTAAATGGAAGATGTTGCACACAATATGATTATTTACATTAAAACAAGAAATAACTAAAAATTTTAGTTCTAATTTAATTATTAATAAGTTTAAGATCTCAAGTAACGAATTACAATCTTTAAACACATGTGATTTTTTTCTTATTATCAAAATAATATTGGTATAGATCGCCACTTTTTTTCAACTATGGTAAGATAAATTTTGACTAGTTTACTTTTGTTAAAAACTTTTACATATTATATATATATATATATATATATATATTATATTATATTATGTATGTAAAAATATTAATGAGATTAGATTTCTGTAATGTTTACTCTCTTTTTTAAGAGAACTAAATAAATTTGTTTTCGCTTAAATTAACATAATTGAAGTCAAAATTTTCATTATATTAAATAATAAACAATAATTAGAATTATTCATACAGTCTTAATAGAATAAATAAAACTATAAAAAACTCAAATTTATTTTATTAGATTTGGTTAAATAAAATAAAATAATAAAGAAGATATATTGATGGGTAGAAATTGGGTGAGTTTCGATTAAACTGAAAAATAATATAAGTAGGATTAGAGGACTATAAAGGTTGGCGGTGATTCTTTGCAAAAGGTGCACGGTTTCGTATAATTTTGTTTCTTTTTATATAAAAGAGGTAAATCTTATATAACTTTTCTAAACAAAATTATAATTCCTTTAAAGACATGAAAAAGTTATAATGACAACTTTTAAATAATTTTAGTAACAATTTATGTCCTTTCTTATAAGTATATATAAAAGTATTATAAAAACAATTTAGGATGTGGTTATTTATTATTGTAAAATAATTTTAAACATTAGATACTACATTATATATAACATTTTTTTCTTTAACTCTATTTAATGATATATTTCTTTGGCTTATTCTTCATATTCTATAAGAGATCAATGGTGAATGTTATAAAGTATTTTACATTTTATGTGTAATATTAATTCTTTTACCTATCTCTATTAAATATTTTGAGTAATTATATATTTTTAGGTAAAATTATAAATAATTAAGAATAAATGCGGTAACCTTTTCTTAAATAGTCAACTAAACTGAATAAATTAGTTTTATTGGTTTATAAATTCTATTAATAGTATCTTATATCAAGGATATAATGGAATACTTGATATTTAACTAATTTAATGTAAATTGGGTAAAACAGTAATTTAGATAAAATTGTTATCACTTTTATGAATTGTACCCATTACCAAATCACTTCCCATATGGCTGGATTCAAGCTTACATTTACTATTTAAAATTTGAAATTAGAATTCTCGCATTTATAGCTATTTTTATTCCTGTTTTATTGCTTTAACTTCTCTTATCAAATTTACCAAAATCTTTAGCAAATATATGTTTCAACATAATATTTATTTTCAAGAATTTGAAGGATTATATATATATATATATATATATATATATATATATCATTTTTGCATCATTAAATTATTTACTTAATTTTTTTACCATTTTTAATTAAATAAAATAATTATACTAAACAATATAACTTTTATATAATTTCTTTGACCTAGATGTTACTGTTACAGTTCTTTTTAGCCATGATTAGTTTTTTTTTTTTTTATATAATCAGATTTAACTAATAATTAGTCTATTCAAGGCATATTTCATATTAAGGTATTTAAATAGGTTAATATTGTGCTTAAAAAAAGTTACAATAATGTTAAATAATTAATTAAAATATAATTCTCTTATCCAAAATCATCATAAAGTTATTACGATAAATTTAATCTACAAGCTTTTCTATATATCTTCTTTCAATTTATGTATCACATAAAACTTATTAAACAACTTTATATGATGAAGTATATATCTCCACGAGTCACGTGCAAGGATGATCTTTGAATCTTTTCAAACTTACCAACGATATGATTTTCAAAGCTAATCCATCCTAATTTTAACCAAACTTATTATAGTAAACATGTTACTAGCTAGTATTATTTTGTTTGTTTTCCCAGTGATATTGTCAGTTTTAGTGTTTATTATTATTTAAATAATCCAAATTCTTTATTATTATTATTATTTTATTTTGTCAAATTTTAACATACACATTAATATATTATATATTTAAAAACTAGTTATTAAGATTCGTGTAATATTTACAGATAACCAACTAAACTTGTTTTAGCTTCAAATAACAGAATTGATGTTAAATTTGCCTTTTATATTAAATAATAGAAAGAAAATTTGAATTATTGATAAATGTTAACAGAATAAATGAGATTGAAAAACTCAAATATATTTGATTAGATTGTGTTAATAAAAGAAAATAATAAGAAAGATAAAAATATATTGATAGGAGAAAATAGGAGAAGTTTTGGTTGATGTGAGGAGGGAGATATATAAGTAGGATTAGGGTAATAGAAGGCTTAATAGAGCTGGTGGGTGCTTTGCTAAACCTGTATCAGTCACTCAGTGGCAGTGGTGTAGCAATTAGCAATCAAAATCCCTCTCACACTCACAAATCCCTATGGAATCAAATCCACCGGATTCATAGGCACACTCATTGCTGCACTCACCTATACTTTCTAATTCCGTTTCACTCTTCTTCACCTAAAAAAAACCTGAATCATGGACGCACACATCAGTCTGAAGATGTCAGAGGACAACAAGCGTACCGCAGCAGCAGAGGAAGGAGGAGAAACCAGGTTTGTTGGGATTCCCAATGCACCCAATCCCACACCCCTACCCTGTCTCCGCGTCCTTCACCCTGACCACGTGGCCGTTGGGTCCCCCATTACCAGGGTTCCTCCATATTCAGCACCACCTCCATCTCCCAAATTCTGGGTGGACCATGATTCCTCACTCATTTCCGATTTCTCCAAAATGAATCTCCTCGATCAAACCCAAACCGATGTGGACCCCTGTCCTTATTTTAATCAAACAGGAACCCTTCCAAACCCTTATGAATCTTGTTTCAATGAAACAGGAAACCTCCCATACCATCACCATGTCGAAAATGCCCGTTTGTTCAGTGAACAAGGAACTCTCCCCTATCATGTTAACAATGCTGGTTTGTTCAACGGGACGGAGAACCTTCCTTATCACCACCATGTTAACAACGCCGGGTTGTTCACTGAAACCGGAACCCTCCTCCCCTATCACCACCATGTTAACAACGCCGGGCTGTTCGATAAAGGTCACACTTTTGACACCCCAGATGATCACGTTAACCATGTGTATCATCACCCCGTGGAGCAGAGGAGGAATCAGTTACAGGCCACGAGTAGTGGCAACTATCCCACTTTTCGTGATCGTTATATGGCTCCACATTCTTCCGGAGGGTTCAACAGCCACGTCAGGTTATCTCCTATTGCGGCTATGAATTGCAATGTTAATAACCCTTCGCATTATTATGTTGCAGCAGCGAAAGAGATCAAGACTGAACCTCCTCACTTTCTGCCTCCGAGGAGAGTGGGGGGAGACCCTGCGGCTTTTAGGTGTGACAATAGCATTATCTTGCAAGGGAGAGATTCAAGGCACTGCTTTGAGAATGGGTATGGCTCTTCTTATAGAAGGGGTCCTCCCCGTGACGAGTTTTGTGTGAGTGGCGGTGTTTCCAAGAACTTTTTACCTGGTGGTCCCTCTGGTCAAAACGCTGGGGAATTCTCTCTTCCCATGCCACTGGATTATTATTCTGTGCCGGACTCTCAGCGTTACATTTACAACCTGGCAAAGGATCAGAATGGTTGTCGTTTTCTGCAGCGGAAGGTTGACGAGGGAAGCTTCGAAGATATGTGTATTGTATTTGAGGGAATCATCGGGAGTGTTGTTGAACTTATGGTGGATTCTTTCGGGAATTATCTGGTGCAGAAGTTGCTCGATGTTTGCACCGATCATCAACGTCTGCAGATTGTGCTCATGTTGACTAATCGACCAGGCCAGCTCGTTAGAATCTCTTTGAATACTCACGGGTATATTTGTTTCTCCCTATTTTATAAAAAAAGTTTCTTCTTCTATACATGAGTAGAAAAAATAAAATAAAATAAAAAGAAGCATGCGTTTTGTTTTGTTGCGTGGTTTGGCCACTGAGCTTACACTGTCACTGTAAACAGCACGCGCGTGGTGCAGAAGTTGATTGAGACCCTCGATTCCGATGATCAGATTTCATTGGTCAAGTCTGCCATTCAACCGGGTTTTCTTGATCTTATTAAGGATTTGAATGGAAATCACGTCATTCAACGCTGCTTGCAATGCTTCAGCTCTCAAGATAACCAGGTATAACTCCCTCCTACTTTAACTCTTCTACTGTCTAAACTGTTACATCATACATGTTGTGCATGTTCTTTGTAAAAATTGAATACGTTTTGAATTTATTAAACATTGTGATGAAATTATATTACAATGCAGTATAAAAAAGTATACTTAGAACCGTCATATCATCATAATATTATCCTGGGCATTGTCTAAAATGGAAATGGGAATTATTTTTATATGAAGATGTCAAATACTCAGAACGTGGATTCTTAACAATATATGAAGACAGTATTCTTTCTATTGATATGGTAGTTGAGTACCCAAAACAGTGGTAGTATGTATATATTACTCAATGTTTGATATTTAAACACATAGCCTTTCTCTTTCAGTTTATCTTTGATGCTTCTGTGAAGTTTTGTGTTGAAATAGCTACTCATCAGCATGGATGCTGTGTACTGCAACGCTGTATTTATTACTCTATGGGTAAAAATCGAGATAGGCTGATCTCAGAAATATGCAAGCATGGACTTCTCCTCGCCCAGGATCCATTTGGGTAATTGAATCCATTTGATATGATAATTTTTTATTTGGACATCAGTATATTATTCATATATATTAGAAATTGCCTAATCTGTCCATTGTTTTGATACACTAAGTTACAGTCATAAACTATTTTTTGCAGAAACTATGTTGTTCAATATATTATAGAGACTGATACTCCAACTGCCGTAGCCAAAATGCTTGGTCAGTTTAAAGGGAATTATGTACATTTGTCTACTCAGAAATTCAGCAGTCATGTGGTTGAAAAATGTCTCAGAAATGTTGGAGATACGAGGTCCAGGATAGTTCGAGAATTGCTGGCTGCCCCTAATTTTGAACGACTTCTGCAAGATCCTTATGCCAATTATGTCATTCAATCTGCTCTCACCTTCACCAAGGTTTGAAAAAATTACTTGCACAACATATATAAAAACAAATAATTGTGAGAATTCTTGTTAAGTACTTAAAGATTATGTTTGACAGGGCCTTCTGCATGCTTCTTTGGTTGATGCAATTCGCAATTACAAAATGTTGCGCTCCAGTCCTTTTTGCAAGAGGATTTTCTCGGGAAATTTGCTGAGGAAGTGATGCTTCACGGTCATATGTTGTTGTTTTGAATAGTCTTTTTACTCTTTATCTAAGTCTGTTTAAGTATGTCGGTCCTCAAACTAAAGCCATTGTCGTGTATTATTTCCTTGTTGTTGTGTGATTTATGGCACATTTCCTGGAATTTCAGGTCAGGTTCTACGCTGTGTTTAATAAATATTTTAAGGATGAATTATTGGTTTTGCATTTTCGTATGTTTATGTTTTGTTATATTTCTAAATCAATTATTATTATTTTTTAATTTTAAAGCTGCTGAAATATATATTTTTTTAAATAGTTTGTTTAAATGTTTGTATGCAGTTCAATTTTTTATTCGATTTTACCAACATTGGTTACAGTATGCACAAATAATCAAAATTTTAATTTTTATATTCTCATATTTTAAAATAAATATTCTTCATTATTATGATTTATCAAAATTTTTTAAGAGGTGATATTTTTTTATATATTTTTATTTGTATATAATATTGATTTGCAGATAATTTGAATAAGGATATTAACATTAGATTTTACAGAAAATAATTAATTATTGCAGTTTTAATGACTACGTTACATATAAGTTTTTGTTTATTTAATCTTAAATAATTTGATACTGATTCATGTTTTACGCACGAAAAAATATAGATAAGAAGGTTATGTGGTGTGTGTTGATAAGAAGGTTAAAAAATTATTCTTTTAAAAAACTTAGTGTGTGAATTAGATTTAAGTGAGTATAAATTAGATTCATTCTTGTAATTTGCATTAATGTTTATATTGAATATGATTAAACATTTTTATTTATTATTTTATTAATATAATATAATATATTTAGAGTATAAATATAGATTTTATTATTTTATGATCATTTTAACATTTTTTTTCATAATATACTTCTTCATTTATTTCTAGTAACTAACAAATTATTAATATGTATTTTTCTTTTTGTAATTATTATATATAAGGTACTTAAATTTTTTATAAGACACTTAATTTTAAATTTAAAATATTATAATTTACTTTATTAAATTTTTTATTTTTGAAAAATATATACGGGTCAGCATCCCACTTCAACGTTTTGATGGATTAGACGAAAAAAAAAATGATAAATCAAATCCAATTTTTACTTTAACAAAAAAAAGAAAAAAAAGGATCTACATAGTTGAATTTATTATGTTAGTATCAATAAAACTAATTTATGTGAGAGTTCTTTTCCTTTTACATTCCATTAAGAAAAACAAAACTATAATAACACTTATAGAATTCATACAAAAGTTATCTTAAGGTTATAATGTTTGTCTTGATTTTGGTTGATTAGAAGGTGATGTGTATGTTGTTGTTTTTTTATGGATTTGGAGGTGATAATGAAGTGGATTTGAGAGTAAGTTGTGTGAAAATTTGTGAAGGATTTGATTAATGTAACTAAAAACAATTAAATTTTATAGATAAAAATGTAAGATTATCTAATTGTCCTTGGTGTTAAAAAAGTAATATAAAATGATATTTAGATTAGTTGTATTTAATTTTTGATATTTTTTTATCATAAATAAAATTGTTAATAATATTTATTAATTGAAAAAAAATTAATATTATAATATTTTTGATTTGAAAAATTTAATATTTGGAACAAGTTCCATGAAAATGTAACATGTTACAAAAATGCATAAAAATGGAACATGTTACAACTCCAACATAACAGTTTCCATGAGTATTGCGTCAAAATAGAATAGGTTCCAATTAAAATGGAACTAGTTCCATTCACTCACAGATATGGTTCCAAAACAAATCCAGTTCCAAGTTGTGTTGTCTCAAGCCATGCATGGCCTCCACCAACAACAATGGTGAAAAGGAGGACAAACTTCGAGCACGAGAGAGTGCATCTTCTTCTATTCTATTCATTTATTCTAATAAAAAAAAGGAGTATATTTTAATAAAAGAAGCACCATCACTCTCAAATCTCATCTACAAAACAGATGCTCTTACAAATCAGCGTCTTTCACCGCTCTTCATTCAATAGAAAAGAACATAATAAATTTATTGAATCACTGCTCACAATTACCTTCGAATGGTAAATTCATTTCAAAAAAACATGACATAAAATATTGTAGTGATCCTAATGTACATGTGTTTCAAGTGTTTGTTTGATATCCAAAATTATGCTGAGCCGTTTCCAATTTGTTTTTAAGTCTAAAAGTATATTGAACCAAAGCTATAAAGAGTGAGTAATACATACTTAATAAACCACTCTGTAATTTTGTATGGCATCCTGCAACGATTTGAAGGTAGGTATGATCACATTGTTTAAGGGTTTTTCTTCTTGCACCCCCAATTTTTCTTTCTACACCCCCAACTTTTTTATAATTCCATTGTTACTCTTTTGGTTTATAGTTACCGGCTTTCAGAAACCGAAATTACCGGCTAACAAAAGTTAGAATTATCGGCTTTCAGAAGTCGGAGTTACCGGCTTTCAGAACCCAGTATTATCGGCTTTCAGAATTCGGTTTTATCGATTTTCAAGATACGAACAGTGACGAAACATGAATAAAAATTTTAGGGGTGCCAACTTTAATTTTTTTATATATAAATTAATTTTCTAGTTAAATAAAAAGTTCTTCATTTTCTTTACTTAAACCATTTTTATAGACGTATGCACTTTTCAATTTCTAATATTTCCAAATCATTGAATTCACACAACAGAGGTATTCTAATTTCTATTTCAAATCAAGGTTATCCAACTAATTCATTATGTGTAGCAGAATTTGTAATGCAACCCAAGATATATCCATAAATTTTACCATTTCAGCAGAAAACACAACAACCTTTAAATTTTATAATTTAAGGTTGTACTAATTTGGGTAAAAATATAATTAAGGTTCATGCCAATTTGATAAAAGAATTCCTAAAATCATAATTATGGTTCATACTAATTTGAGTAAAACTTAATTTGGAAAAAACATCATAAGAGAATCATAAATTTAAGATACATAAATCATAATAAAATATTAATGATTTATGATAATCATTTATCTCCTTACTTTTCCTTTTTACTTTAGTAATTTCTTGATGACTTATTGAAAAATAATTTTATTATGACCAGAGATAGAACCTTAATCGCTTTTATCAACCAACATCCATCAAATTAATTTTTATTTTTAAACAATAAAGATATACAACTAAAAAATATATAAATAGAATTATTAGAAATTTTCTTAAACTTAATATAAATAATATAATTATATATAAATATAATTTTATAATACATAAAGATATATATAAAAAAATTAAAAACAAAAATTGGGGTTACCGATTTTCAGAAACCGGTATTACCAGCTTTCAGAATCCGGTGTCACCGGGTTTCAGAAACTGGTGTTACCAGGTTTCAAAAACCGGTGTTACCGACTTTTAGAAACCGGTGTTACCGACTTTTAGAAACCAGTGTTACCGGCTTTTAGAAACCGGTGTTACCGACTTTCAAAAACCGGTGTTACCGGCTTTCAGAAACCGGTATTACTGACTTTCAAAAACCAGTATTACCGACTTTCAGAAATCGTTTTTACCGGCTTTCAGAAACAGGGTACCGAATTTCATTCTTGGGAGTGCGGGTTGCAGAAATATTTAATTTATAATTTATTTTTATTTTTTTTAAGAATATAATGGTCTTCACAGTCAAACTTAGAGGTGCAGGAAGAAAAATTGGGATGCAGGAAGATGAAACCCTTGTTTGATGGGTCGATTTAGGGTTTGGGGCCCAAAATTCCACAGGCCCTATTTGTTTTCAATGTTTAAAGGAACTTCTCCATGCAGCTCTAAGTATTTCTTCGGTACCTCCAAATTTTTCTGTGATACCGAATATGTCCAAACCAATATATATTTTAAATAAGAATTTTATCAGGTAACCAGTAATTACTGCTTATCAAACAAATTTACTACTCTTATATGCCTCTGCTATATACGTGCACCCCTAGTCATTTTCACTTTCACATGACGTTTGAATTTTCACCACTCAGTTTTTTTTTTCTTCTACGAGCAATCAATGGCGTTTTGATTTGCAACTTCAACTTCCTTCTTCTTCCTTAAACTTTCTTCAACTTTGTTTCTTTTTCCTTCTTGAATAATGTTTATGTATATTTTATATTATTATAAATATACAATTAAAATAATAAAATAATTTAAATTTTGATATTTATTGATTATATTTTAGTTTGTGATTATAAATATTATTTTTTAATAAAAAATTATAATATTTTTTCTTTAAGTAAATTTTAATTTTAATTTATACTTATGAAATATTTTTTAATTATAACATTTCTTTATCTAACTTATCCATCATATCATATACAAATTCTTACAAACTTTTCTCTCAAATATATTCAAATTAAACTATCTTTCTTTTAATTCAAATAACCTCATATTCACCTCTAAATCTATTTCCTCAAATTCATCTCTCCATCCAAACATAGTCTAAGAGGATAGCTGACCTGACATTTCTTTCCTTGCTTTCCTCAATCATTTAATAGCTTGCAGTTGTTATAAATAATTTTTATCAATGAATATAATTTCCTTTAACCGTAAGCATGTAATTAGTTCTTTTAGGCTATGCTCTTGGGTTAAATATGTTTTTGGTCTATTAAATTTTACTAAAAAATTGAATTAGTCTCTTTTTAACACTTTATTTCAATTTAGTTCTCAAACTTTAAAAACATGTGAATTGCTTACTCAGATTAACACATTCCTGTTTTAATGGTAGTTGATTGATAAATGTATTTGAAATACATTTGAAATGTCAAATTAACTTAACCTGCTATAATGATTAGAAAAGTAGAGTTTTTGTTTTGTTATTCATTTCTGTTATCTTTTGTATACAGACCTTTTGAATGAAACAGTTTTTGTTCTACTAATATGTTAATTATTATTGATAAAAGAACACAATTTGGTTAAAAAAAGACTAAATTCATGTTTCTCAAATATGAAGGACTATATTAATACAAAGTTTCAAATATGAATTAATTTCAATTTTTTTTAACATATTTAACTTATATTAGCTTATTAAATTGAAGATCAGTAATTGGTCAGCCTTTTTAAGATATGCACTATTTAACAATAGGTTTTAAGATATGCACTTTTAACAATAGGAATGTAGCACTATGTTAAATCTATCATGAATTAATTAAGAATACGATTACGTGTATTATTTCTTTTTCTATTTAATATCGATTTTTTAATATAATAATCATCGTTTACTTTATTCTTTTTTATATTTGTCTGACTGCATATATTTTTTCATATTTAATATTCATTAATTAAAATACGTATTTATAAAATCAAAATAACTATTTATTTTAATGCAATATTTATACACGTATTTATTCTATATTTTACAGTCATGTATTTAATTTTTAGTGCATTATTTTCATTTTTCTTTTGTTATTTTTCGTAACACCTTGGTTGGTTATGTTTGTCATAACACCTTGATTTTACTTAGGCGGTTACATTTTGGTTGTTTGGTTTTTTCCATCCCTTTTTCTCTTTTAAACTCATCACTGAGTAATAGACCATATATATGGTGGAATTGAATGATAAGTATTTGACTTGACTATGTAATGTGTTAGTGTACCCATATTTATTAGTGTCCACACAAAATCAGGCGCTCTTCATTTTGCTACTTTGACCAAATACTTTTCCGAGTCCACTTGTATATATGTAGGTCTATCCTTTCATCTAGGAAAAAAAAATCAAATCAAATTTGTAAAATTCTTTTCACTAATTCAGTCAGAGCATGTTTGAATTTCTGTTTAATTAGAGTATTCTAAACCCAATGCATCTAAAACCAAATTTTATAAGGAAAATAACTTTATAATTGAGAATTAATTTTCCTTACTACTCAAATTTGTTCACCAAATGGAATAAAACAGTTTCTTTAAATTGATTTAATACTTCAAATTTGAGTTCAATGATATTTTTCCAGTGTCTCTATCCACAGTTTAATGTTAGTATTATGCATAAACTACTCTTAGAATTTATGTTAATTTTTTTTAACTTGCAATTAATATAAATAACATCACGTAAATCGTTCGTAAGGTATACATTGAATCAGAACAGTGTCTTTATTTACTTGTTTTCTTTCAATAGAAGGGTTATCTTTTAGCTAAACACAAGTAATTCTTTCTGTTTTTTGTGTAACTAAAAGCATAATCTTTTTTTATTTGTCTTCAATGTTGGTTGTACTTAGATACATATTTTTTTTTTCCTTTTAATTGATCCAAATCTGCAATTAACCAAAAGAAATATTATTAATCGCTTAAATAATATTTCACTCCCATAATTTAGTTTTTAAATTTCTGTAATTGTAATGTTAAGAAGTTGAAAAGATTTATCAGGAAGTAAAATGTGATGATTACACGTATATGACAGTAACAATCAAGCATTTGCACTAAATCAAGATATTTACGAGGAACAAATTGCCTCATGCCACATCTATATTTATTACAGTCAAGGTTAGTTAAATGAATGCTTAAGTCAACAACTACTATAAATTTAACCAAGCTTAATGATTATGACATATGAATGAGATTTTGTTCTAACACCGAGAAATCAATCCTTCACTACAAACAGTAATCAAACTTTAAATTTCTATTAAAAAAATATATTATCATTTAATATTTTATGATCTCCTAAAAAAATGAGTACATGTGAAAAATAAATATTTTCTATTTTTTTTAAAGTGTCATTTCATTGTATTAGGAGAGTTTCGTTTCAGTGTTTAAACCAATATTTAATTTTATACCTTTACACCTCAAGTGAATTTAGATATATATCAACAATATTACGTATTTATTGTTTTTGAATATAACTTTGGTTGCTCTATTTTTCATTTTATATATAGGTATTTGGTTTTCTCATTATAAAAGAAAATAACCTTCTTTTGTTAGATATTCAATTTTGTCTATGTTTATTTTTTTATATTTTAATTAATTAAATAGCTTTTTTTTTTCATTAGATGAATACGGTAGATTTAAGAATCAATGAAACTAAAATAAAAAATATTCAAAATTGAAAACTGAATTAAAGTTACCCTGATTTTATTTTTAAATGAAGAGAAAAAAATTATATTTAAAAGAGGTCAACTCAACTCACTTAAGTCCATCCCGATTTTGATCCACTAAAATCGAATTGCGTGCAGCGAAAGTACGAAAACTAAGGTCCGAGAGTATGAAACTTCCAAATAATAGATGTAAAAAATAGTACCAAAGCCATTATTATAAATGTATATATACTTTTCGGCATTAAAATGTTCTTTTATTTATAAACCACTTAATTCTGATGGAAAATGATCATTAACTTAGATATATATAGACATAAAAAATGTTTTTATTGTAGTTACATAAGAAAATCCTTTATATGTTGATTCTACGTGATAAAAAGAAAAAGACTAATTGTCGGAGATGATATATATTAGTTTGTTTTTATTCTTCTGTGAAATATAGTTGATTGAAAATTATAGCGAAGTGAAACGAAAAAAATCATATGGAGAAATGTGGAATGATAGACTAACAAGAGCTTTAACATCAGTTACTTTATCCTACCAAATCAATTATGCATATTTATACTCACTCTTATTAAAAACTTACACAATAATTAAGTACCTGATAGATCGAAATTTTAACATATGATATTTTTAACTATTTAACACAAGTTATATTGATTTTTTTAAAAAAATAATTAAGTAAAAAAGACTTAATAAAAACCAAAACAGTGTACATAGATGATCAAATTCCTAATTAAGTCACTATATGTTGGGATATATTTTATATAATACGGTTATAGTTATTTGAAAGATTATGATTTTATGTACATGACATTAGTCATACACATATAAAATATTTGATATTACTCTTATCCAAAAATTTTAAGATAATGGTATTATAGACCTTTATTCTTATATAATGTTTAATTTTGTCTACTTCATTCAATGTGAGACTTTTGGCTCACACAGATTATTTTCAATACTATAAATATATATATATATATATATATATATATATATATATATATATATATTATTATATTATATAAAAAAATAATATAATATTTATAAAAATAAAAATAAAAAAATTTCTTACATGTGGGACCAATTACGATTTGTGAAAGATAAGTGCGTGAAACTTCTTGGTCTATAAATTAGGGGCACGCTCGAGTAATCACCTTAACAACTTGGAACCTGTGAAGGTGATCAACGAACAAAGCTGAAAATGACCGGCGGGGGATTCACGGTGAATGCACCGTCCAGTGGCTTCCACAGCGGCAAGATAACACTCTCTGTTCTTATAACTTGCGTCGTTGCTGCATCCAGTGGACTCATTTTTGGATATGACGTCGGAGTTTCGGGTTTTTTCTTCTTTCCCTATTAATATATGTGATTCCTCAAAGAATTACTCTTTTTTATATCGTCTATTATTAGATTAGATTATTATTCTATTGAATAGCAAGACTATTCATATAAATTCAATTAATAATCAAATATATTCAAATTGTAGGAATGAATAATTATAGCAAGTTATTGTGTTATTCTATTAAAAAGTGAAGTTTTATAGTTGTGAAAAAAAACGATGAAAAATAATGTTAAATAGGTGTAAAAAAAAATTTAGACTATCAAAATATAATATAATAGTTATATCCTTTCTTTCTCTTGCCGTAAGAAAATAGTTCTACTTCTGAAAAGTGATTATTAAGGTTTATAACAATTGCATGTATGGACAATAATCTTATCAATCGTCAAATCAATAGTGAAATTTCAAAAAGTCTTTATTTGTTATGAAGTGTAAGACTTTTATAATTCGGTTATTGAAGAAGTAATTTAATTACTAACGTGAAATTTATATGAAATTGTAATATTTTAGAAATAGTTTTGAAAAATTAATATATAAAGAAAAAAGAAGGATACTAGTGTTTTTAATTTTGAAAACTTGAAAATTTCAATCTTCATTAAAAAAACATAATAAATAACGATTTATCATTTATGAACTAAAATGATTAATACTATTTTGATAAAAATAATTAATATATAAAATAAATGCAAAGAGTCTTATAAAAAGGTTATGAAAATTTTCAAAAATATCCTATTTTCAGAGATAAAAATAATATATAAATTTTTGGTCATAATATAATTAGTAAGGAAAATAAGAAGTAAGAGAGAGATTAGGTATACGAGAAAATATAATATACTAACATGATAAGGATACATCTTTGCTTATCGAAGAAAAATAAGAAGAAAAATAAAGATTATAAAGTTGCTTAGTTCAAAAGATTTAGATAAAGTTGTTATTTTATCCAATAGTATTCTTGAGTAACTTCTACAGTTTCTTACCGTATTTCTTATGTATTATTGCAATCAATAAAACTTCTATATCTTGGGCAATTTTATTTCATCTTTTTTCTAGTTCTCTTTCAATCATTCTCTTCATCTTTTGACTTTTTATACCAATTTTTGAATGGAAAAATATAATTTAAGACTCACTTTTTGATACACATTCATTTAAAAATTACTTCTCATAATAAAATAATAAGATAATAATAATAATATATATACATAAAATATTGTAATAAAACAATGATTTATGAGTGTAAGAGAAAAAATGAACCCAGTTTTAAATTTGGTACCAAAAAGTCGCACAAGCACACTTTTTCTGTTACGTAATTGTTGACCAATTTGTATTGCCCAATGACACCCCACCACACGTTCATAAAAAGATTAACTATGTTTGTTATTTTTTTTTAATCAATGAACGAAACCTAAATGTTTGACCAAAATAATTGATGTTGAACTAGATAGTCTGCCTAACCCATTCATTAATTTCTTATTTATAAGATAAAATTTATGTTGAATGTTTTAGGTTTAATTAGTCGTACTTGGTACTTTTATTTATACGTGTCAATTTAGTATCCGATTCTAAAAAGATGTCTATTGAGTTCTAATTTTTGAAAATTGTTTCGATTAGGTCATTTTAGAAAAAAAATATTAATGCTGTTAATTTTATTTATGACTTTTACCATTAAATTTTAGTATAAATATCAATACATAATTTTTTAAGTTATTTTAAATATTAATACCGTTAACTGCATTTATAATTTTTTTTAAAAGGGACCTAATTATGACATTTTGTCAAAAATTGTGACTCAATTGACACCTCTTTAAAAACGGATACTAAATTGACACATCCAAATAAAAGTGAATATCATCCTAGTAATTAAACCAATGTGTTATGTACTTTTGTATCATTTGTAATTAAATTTATGTTTTATCTTGTAAATAATTTTAAGTATTTTTACGCAAATACTTAAGATGAAATTCTGATTCTAAACAAAAATCTAACACGGTCTTTGCGTAAAATCTCTTATATATATATATATATATATATATATATATATATATATATATATATATATATATATATATATATATATATATATAATATTATTTTTTATATATTTTTTTATATATAAAA
>Ga0214543_1005566_pt1 | contig 23037 bp, 15 predicted proteins | sample CNSS2metaG_FD_160094 | JGI IMG/M metagenome (GOLD analysis project Ga0214543, IMG submission 160094) | Root nodule microbial communities from cowpea collected in UCLA plant growth center, Los Angeles, California, USA - CNSS2 | ecosystem: Host-associated > Plants > Roots > Nodule | place: USA... | reverse complement strand
TAAAGGTCAATTTTAGAAAAGATATTAATATAATTTGTATAAAAGATATTAAATTTAGTGTCAATTTGAAAAGGACAAAATTGATTTATTTTAATAAAAATTGGGACTAAATTAAACAAAAATAACGAATATAGGGACTAAATTGAACAAAAAAAATAATACTACCACAAACTGACACGTGGCACTAGCATTGACACGTGGCACTAGCATTGACACGTGGCACAATTGTGACTTGACACGTGGCACAATTGTGATTTGACACATGGATCATTTTTTGAAATTAAAAAAATTCAAAAAAAATTCAAAAAAAACCAGGAGCTGACACGTGGCATGTACTGTTCAAAAACGTTAACTATTTAAACACCGTTAGCGAAAATGACCAAATTGACCATAATTTGACGAAAATAAAGACCTAATTGAACATAAAACGAAAATAGGGACCAAATTGAATAAAATCAACAAAAATAGGGAACAAATGTATATTTAAGCCTATAATTTTTTTATATTTCGGAATCATTGTTTCATAAAACATTTTCGAATCCAAAAATACTTTTCGGATAACTTGTTTCAGAAATTAATTTATATTCTAGTTGATCTGAAAAGTATTTTTGTTCTGGAAATGATAAAATCTTTTCCAATTCTACTTTCGTGAATGTCATCATTGATCCAAATAAGAGATGGGTAGTCCATGTTTAAGGATAGAAAAAATTGAAATAATGTGAACTTTCTATCTTTTAAGAGTTGAATCATCAAAACATCATAATGTAAAAGCTCCGTAAGATATACATCATCCTCATCTACACACTATTCACCTTGTTTATCATAGCTAGATTGCAAATGTTCCTTTTTAACAATTTATCTTAATTCTTTATTTCGGTTCTCAGTCTTCCATCACCTTAAACTAAATTATTAATGTCACATTGTAACAATTAGTCGACATTAAGGGTGTTTCCTCTGAGATGATGAATATGGGGAGAGTGTAAAGATGAATTTGTGTAGATTTGGGTGGATGAATTTTTGTATTTTTTTTGAGTGGATTTATAGGGTAAAGTGAGTAGATTTGGAGATAAGTTTTATGAAAGTTAGTGAAACATTTGATTGATGTGATAAATAAAATAAATTTTAAAAATAGATAGAATTAGAAAGTTATCAAAATATGATTTTGTAATTTGATGTTATAATTAATTAATACGAATTAAAAAAAATTAAAATTATATAAAATTTTAAAATAAAAAAAAATAAATTTTTATGAGTGTAAATAAAATTATACAATTAAATTTAAAAAAAATTATATAATTAAATTTTAAACTAAAGTTAAAAAAATTATAAAAAAAAAAGTAAAAAAAAGTCAAAAAAAAGGTCAAAAAAAAAAAAACCAACGACACCGGTGTTGTAACCGGTGTCGCTCCTTTGGAAACAAGGCACCTGTTACGTAACCGGTGCCATCCCTCTCTCTCAAAAACACAACACCGGTGCCATCCATCTACACCGGTGCCATCCCAAAGCCTTCCCCAAACACAACCCTGCAACACCTCCGCAACACCTCTCACGACCACCACCACACCCCAAACAACCTCATCTTCTTCCCCTTCCGCACTGAACAATCACACACCATAACTCACCTCTCACACGGATGACCTTCACATTCACAAACAAACGCATGGGCAAGGGCAATATGATAAAAGGTCTCCTGATACTCGCTAATCTTTGCTTTTATCGTGGATGAAAAAAAATTTCAACCCCTCAAATTAGCACTCGCGTATCACTTCATATCAATGAAATAGAACATGTTTGAAAAATAAATCCATGCTCCCAAATTCAATTAAACAGTCCTATTCCCTCAAGAGAACAGTCCGTAAAAGTCTCATGATGTTAAAGACTTACGTACGACCAACTTATGAGCTTCTAGAAAACAAAAATAATATATTTTAAAAAAATAACTTAATAACTTGTGAAATCCTTGGTTCCCATGAAATTCAAGAATCCAACTATAGAAAAAAGAAGAAAAATTGAATATAACACCATTTTTGTAAGTTTCATTATATAAAATGCTTACATTCTGTATTTTAAGAAAAAAATTATTAAACCAAACTAATTAGTATGGATATCAAATAAACCCATTTAAGCACCTATTTGTTAAAAGGGTTGAATATGTTTTTATTCTTGAACTTTTGGTAAAAATTGAAATTAGTTCCTCTTAAAAAATTTGAACCAATTTAGTCTTTCAAATTTGTAAATACATGAATTTAATCATTTTAATCAAATTTTATGAAGTTTATTTGACATTCAAACATATTTCATTATAATATTTTAGTTTGTTTACACGTTTGATACATGTTTGTTTCAATGTTACTTGAAAAACACGTTTATCAAATCAATTTAAAAAATATTAAATTCACGTACTTTTAAAAATAAAAGACTAAATTTATTTAAAACTTTTTAAAAATTAATTCTAATTTTCACCGGTTAAGTGATAAAACATATTTAACATTATTTAACATTTGAAACATGTGAACTCTTAGAAAAACAAAAGAAAAACACTTTCTCAAAAAAAAAAAAAATTAATTTCATTATATAAGATGCTTACTTTCTGTATTTTAAGAAAAAAAAATTAAACCAAAATAATTAGTATGGATACCAAATAAACCCATTTAATCACCTATTTGTTGAAACAGGTAGACTCTTAGGAAAAGTAAAGAAAAACACTTTCTCAACAAAAATTAAATTAATTCCGTATAAAACAAAAGAATGGATAAGCAATAACTGGTATGATTTAGTTTCTAAGTTTGTAAAAATTGAAATAAATATTTTATTCTTCGATATTGTTTGGAAGATGAAATTATTTATTTATCTAAAATATATATATAAAGATGAATTATTATTGGCATTGATATTTATGGCGGAAGAGGATATTTTACAGTGAAATTCCAATCATTCATCTCGATGATGGCTCTCGTCTGCAACTCCTTCTTCTCCCCTTCTCTTCTGCATCGTCCCTCACATCTCCCTCGTCCATTTTTGTGTGCGAAAGCTTCGGTAAGCTCCTCCTCTCACGAGCCCAAAGCGCAGCAGAGTGTTTCTTCTGCAACTTCCGCCGCCACTGCTCCTTCTCCCTCCACGCCTTTCGTCGAGTCTAGGCCCCCTGACCCTGCCTTCAACTACGCCCTCGCCAACCCCAACGGCAGCCCCCTCGTTAGGTTCGTTCGAGCCACCGAGTCTTCCATTGAAAGGGTATTTCTCCATCTCTCTCTCTTTTTCTGTCTTATCACTGCGTTTTTTCATACATAACTTGGATCATCTTCTTTTCTTAATCTCAGTAATTAGATTCATTTTTTTTCTTTTACGTACATTATGTACACATAATTTATATCAGTAAAGACACGCTGTTCGGTCCGATCCGGCTCATGTGGCGGTGGACCAACCCGAACCGAATCCGGCTCACTTATGCGTGTGCTTAAGAAAAAAACGAATCTGATCAGTCTCTTACTGGCTTTGATCTATTTTTTTCTGATACTAAAACTTAGAATCCAATTTTAAATTATTGAACGAACGATTATTTATATATTACTGGTAAATAATGTAGGGAATAGTATAGAGGAAAAAAAAGTCAAAGTCTTCCATAAAATCGAAATCATAAAGTTAAACATTATATAAAAATAAAGGTTGATAACACCATTGTTTTAAGGTTTTGATTTAAAGTGATGTCAAATATTTTATATATAAAAGACTAATATCATATAACTAGATAGAACTACAATCTTTCAATAAGTATAACTATAACTCATATATAACCAAAACTAATGAAAAAATATATAACCCAATACTGGTATGAGAATCGACGGTTTGAAGTGACTGACCGAATAACCATAACAAAGAAGGGATCACTCATACACCTGAAAGAAAATATATCATGAAAAGAAAAAGAAAAAGAAAAAGAAAACAAGGGACTTATCCTTGAAGGGAGATCGTTAGGAATAGTCCAAATGTGAGTCAAAAAAAATCAAAGTCTCACGTTGGATAGAAAAGACAAAGTTAAACACTATATAAGAATAAAGACTCATAACACCATTGCTTTACGGTTTTGGTATAAAAATGGTGTCAAATATCTTATATGCATAGGACTAATGTCATGTAACCATATGAAACCTAAACCCTAAACCACAATCTCTCAAAATATATATATATATATATATATATATATATATATATATATATATATATATATAAAACATATGAAACAATATAATAATTCTGAATATTCTATAATTGACAATATATAAATAGTAAAAGGAAGAGAGTTTCTAAGAATAATCGAAGAGTGTTCAGATAAATTACTAACGGGTGATCGTCTTTGGTGTAATCTAGAGAAACAAATTTGGGATAGTTTCTTCCTGCACCTACCCGTGTAAGAAAATTTCCCAGTTTATTCTTTTGAGATTGTACATTGAGAAATCATTTTTAACTTCCCATTTTAAGATTGAATAATTTAAAAGGGTAAAATGAAAGGAAAAAAAAAAAAAAAAAAACTTATACACAGGTGCGGGGAAGAAATTTATGAGGTGCAGAAAGATACGGCAGTTTCATGGTAACTGTTTTCTGTACCCCCAATCAAATTTCTTCTTCAACTTCACATTTCAAGGAAAATACTCAAATATTCTTCATCATTACATCATTACTACCATTGTTGCCACAGGACCTCTGGTGCAAGGAAGAAGAGAAAAAAAATGCTAAAAGAACTTATTCTGAAAAGGTTTTTTCAGAAAATATTTTATGTATTTACAAAAGTTTTTTGTTGGAACACATTTCATGAAGGAATTTTTGAAAAAAATCATTCTAGAAAATATTTATTCTGGAAATTTGTTTCAAAAAATGTGTTTCAGAATGTATTTCACACATTCCAGAAATTTTATTATGAAGAAATCATTTTGAAAATTGCATTCCAGAAATTTTGTCAGAAAATTTTGCTTTGAAAATGTTATTTCGGAGGTGCTGTTCAGAAAAGCCTATTTTTAATTTAATGTTCCGGAGGGTAAATGGTTATTTTTGAAATTCGATGGGTGCAGGAAGCAATTACAAAGTTTCTTCCTGCACCTCCATGCATCTCAATATGCACTCTAATATGCACTCTGCATGGAGTAGTGAAATAACTTACGTGCTGCATCTCGTGATAATAATTAATTACTAATGAATTTTATTTAAATATTTTTTTTTATATTCAAATGATCAAAATAAAAGTATTAGTAAAGAAAATATGAATTATTAAATAATAACTTATAATTTGACTTTATATATTTTTATTTTTTAAGACATAAAATTGAAATTACTTTTACAATATTATTTTTTAAAATTTATATTATGACGCAATTCTTTTAAATTTGTTTCTTTAAAAAGACTAAATTAACTTGTACTAAGACGTTATTGTATAATTTGATTTGTATTTACTTAAAAGTTATTCTTTTATCTAAATTTATATTTTAAATAATTTTATTTGAATTTTAAAAAAAATAATACAAATATTGGTGAGTATATGCGGATATAATATCCACATATTATTGGGATTATTGGATGCGGTAGAAATATATATATATATATATATATATATATATATATATATATATATATATATATATTAAAATTGACTTAGTATATAGATACACTAGAACATAAATCATTTCACCTTAATTTAATTTTAACAAAATTTAACTACGATGTTATAATTTAACAAATAGATTGAAAAGGATTCACTCGTGTAAAATTTACTACAAGTTTTAACTATGCTATTATAATTTAACAAACAGATTGAAAAGGATTCAGTTGTGTAATTTATACAAAATTTAACTATGATATTATAATTTAACACATACTAAAATCACGCTAACCTGCATACTAGCTGGCTTTGACTTTAGATTATAAGTATTTTGGAGTACGAGAAACTGGATGATTGCAGATCATAATCTTTCATAACTGTGAAAATAAAATAAACCGGTATTATGCATATTGTGTTTTGTAATTAAAAGGTTTTTGATTATGTTGAGCAGGTCATTTTCGACTTCCGTTTCTTGGCGTTACTTGCTGTTGCAGGGTCATTGGCAGGGTCACTTTTGTGTTTTCTAAATGTAAGCTCTCTCAATACCCTACATCTTTAAGTAAACAACCTTATTGTTCTTCTTTAAGTAAACAACCTTATTTAGAAATTAAAATTTTCTTTTTAATATGAGGAACTATTTTTTTATTTAAATTTGGTACACTAAACATACAATTAGTTTACAGTTAATCATGATAACGAACATTGCCATACATATATCTGACTATTCTGGATCATTTTAGGGTTGTATTTATATTATTGATGCATACAAAGTGTATTGGACAAGCTGTGTTAAAGGAGTTCACACTGGACAGATGGTTCTGCGGTTGGTTGAAGCAATTGGTAATTTATTGCTTATCTGAAGGGGAAGCCCGTTTTGACTTCTAAATTTGGTCTGAATTTGAGATAAGATCATGTTTACTACTTGCACTTAGCCATTGTTACTTGCTGCTGCAGATGTTTATCTTGCTGGTACAGTTATGTTGATTTTTGGTATGGGCTTATACGGATTGTTCATAAGCAATATTCCTCCTGATGTTCCACCTAGTGTAGACCGTGCCCTTATAGGATCCTCTTTGTTTGGAATGTTTGCTATGAAGGTAATTACACAACCCTAAAATTGTAATAACTATACCATATTCTCAAGAACATAAATGATACTTAAATATTATCCAATTTCCATTGAATTAATTGACATGATTCTTATATATTGGAAAAGAAAGTGAATGTATTGTTTACCTTTTTCAGGAGAGGCCAAAGTGGATGAAAATATGCTCGCTCGATGAATTGAAGACAAAGGTGGGACATGTTATTGTCATGATTCTTCTGGTAAAGATGTTTGAGAGGAGCAAAATGGTTACCATTGCAACAGGATTGGATTTACTAAGTTATTCAGTTTGTATTTTCTTATCATCTGCATCTTTGTATATCCTCCATAACCTACATAAGTCAGACTAGAATGTAATTTATAGTGTAATATTCTAATTTCATAGCTGTAAGAGCTCGTGATCCAAACCATTGAAAATTGAAACATGAAACCATACTTGAGTTTGATTACTCACTGTGAAGTGTGAAAACTCATTTATATTGCACTCATGATATAAGTGATAACCTAGTTTTACCCTTAAAATGAAATTGAAACTTTGAATCGGTAAGTGTCTGTAGAAATTGTAAGATTGATAAAGGACAGCCGCTATGCATTCTCTTTTTCTTACTCTTCACCTCTTTTGTCTCAATTCATGAAAATGTTAGATTATTTGAGAAAAAGTAAACACGTGTAATGACAAGAATTAACTATATAATCTTCCACAAGCAATTGAATTTGCGAAGAAAATGCCTCCTACACACAAATTGTTCTCTATATAATGTTTAGAATAATTATTTTAAAAGTCAACAAAACTTAATATATATCTTGATCTATAATTTGATTGCAGTATAAAACTAATATTGAATGTGAATTCATAGTATACTTTTGATTTACATTAACCAGATAAAATATAAACATTTTTTTATTTCCTTTGAGAAACTGTCATTTCATTAATTTTAAGCTGCACATTTTTGGAACAGAAGAGACAAATGTGATAATGAATAATTTGTCCTAACATGGTATCTATAGCACACTGCATAATTGTGTCAATGATATCCACAGAAGTAGATACTTTTTCATGCCTTTTGTCTTGCCCCACACAGTAGACACTAAATTTGAAATATCTGTCTCAGTTGTTCCATGGCCTAAGCTAGAATATGCTAATCTCCAGAATGTCTCTTTCTTCTCTTCCCACCTTTCCAATGCACCCTTCTCTTCAACCTGCTAAGTTCGGCACCAACAGTGATACAGCAACAGAAGCAGTTACACTGGTCAATGCTGCTGTCCAGACAGAGGTGTCTGTAATTCGAAAATCTTGGATTTTGAGCTCAAGGGAAGAAGCAGAACTTTGCTTAGGTCTCAGGGTATCCTCGGATAAAACACAAACACCACAGGTAATAAAACTATTTGGCAGCTTGATTTTCTTCCTAAGATGTTTTTCTTCATGAGATTCTCCTGTTTATGTATTTATTATATAAGTTCTACACTACACATATGGGGTTGGAAAAATATCTATGGAAAAACTTTTTCATAAATATTGTTGGATAAAAAGAATAAAACTAAGTTTTTTACAGCAAGAGATTTTGATGGTGGCTGAGTTGAGTTTCATTTCAAAAGGAATCATAATTTTTGTTTGTATTGCATAATAAATAACTAGCAGCAGGGAGCGAAGTCTGAAGTTGCTAAGCCAAAAACCAAAGTGCTTGAAGAGCCTTCTGCAATCCCAAGAAGGTCCTTACTTAGTCTAGATAAGGCACTGTGCAATGACAGAGAGACAAAAGAAAGATTGGCTCATGACTATCGCGGATTAGTTACCTCTATTGCACTAGGGTATCAAGGCAAAGGATTAAGCCTTCAAGACCTCATTCAGGTGCCTGTTTATTTTAGTATTTCACTGTTTGTTACATTTCTTCACAACACTGGAAATTCAATTGTGATCCTAAGTTTCATGTAAAGATAAGAAAATTGAACCTCTTATGAGAAAAAAAACTCATAAGTCTAATGTCTTAAGGTTTTGGATCGAAGATAATGTAAATCTTTAATATAAATTGGACTCAGTCTTATCGATGTTGTATTTCTCTTATGAATTTCTTTCAAAGATTTATCAGTGATATTAGAATCGATGGTTTGTTTCGGTAAACATTGTGATAAAACAGTGGTATAACTAATCCCCCTCAAAAGATCTCTGCACATGAATCGTTTTGATAAGTTTTTGTGTATTAGGACCAAATTCTGAATCTCCTACACTTATGGAACTAAATTAAAAGTGTAAGCTAAACTATTTTTCCAGGAAGGAACCATTGGACTTCTTAGAGGAGCAGAAAAATTTGAACCAGAGAGAGGATATAAACTGTCCACATATGTTTACTGGTGGATTAAGCAAGCCATGATTAAAGCGGTAGCCACAAAGTCCAGATTAGTGAGATTACCGGTGAGGCTTTGATTCATCTTGGTCTCATTTATTATCCAAAGCGTTTGAGTAATAAACTAATTTATGAAGCATAGCATCACATAAGATTCTTAAAGCAGCTCTTGACACAGTAAGACTTAAGAAGTGGACTAGTTATTATGAATGGTTGGTTAGTTTGTGATTTGCAGGGTGGCAAGTGTGAGATGGTGGCCAAAGTTGCTCAGGTCAACAATATCTTGAGCACAAGACTGGGGAGAAAACCCACATACGATGAAACTGCTAAAGTGCTCAATGTGAAGGCTTCCACCATTAGGCTTGTTTCTGAAAAGAGTAGAACACCAATTTCATTGGACAAAGTTGTAACCGATTGTGGCCACATGACACTTCAGGTTTAATAACTTGTTCACTCATATGTAAGTTATAACATATTTGATCAACTACTGATTGGTTTCCCCTTTGGAATGTTCCCAATCAGTTGGGAACGGAAAACAATTTCTTGACATGTCTGATTATTCGGACATAAGAAATTGACATCATTCCAAATCCAAAACTTTGAGATAATGAATTTATGAATTTTTATTTTTATATAATGTCAACTTTTTTATATCGTAAGACTTGAACTCACAATTGAATTCTCAACGTACTTAAATTATTTTTTGCAAACTCCGTCAAAAAATATCTACTTTTAAAAGCAAGATTTGAGTTACTTTTGCAAACTGTGTTGGAATAGACTAGGAAGATGGACCAGATAATGCTTTCAACACAAAACCCTAAAAACCTTAAATTCAACACAAAACCTTAAATGGGTCTTATTTTTCTTATACATCACTAAACTTTCTCATTTCTAGTGGAATTTTTTACTCATACTTGAATTCTGAAAATTTGATGTTTATGGGTCTTATTTTTCTTATACATCACTAAACTTTCTCATACATCAGGAGATTATACCAGGGCCAGAGGACATGACTCCAGAGAAGATGGTTAAGAGGCAACTAATGAAGAAGGAAGTGATGAATCTTCTTAACACACTTAGCAAGAGAGAAGCACAGATTGTGACATTGCACTATGGACTCAATGGAGAGACCCCTCGGTCTTTCAAGGAGATAGGAGGAATGATGCAGCTGTCAAGGGAGAGAATCAGACAGATTAATGGAATTGCATTGTCAAAATTGCGACAAACCAGTATTAAAGATAATCTCATATTCTATCTTGTATAGAACAACATTTCTGTTCATAAACATTACATAAAAAGAAGAAATTAAAATCAATGATATAGAAAGCATGCATGTGACATGTGTTAAACCAAGTGTTCACTATCTGTCAACTGTTCCTCTTGACGCAAGTTTTCAAAAATACCTTTTAAAACTTGATTTTACAAAAGCAATATAATAATATAAGATATTAAAGATATTTATACAAAGTATTCTTATACCGGTTCATTGATTAACATGGTGAAAGTTTAACTTAAAAGGACTAACACCACAAGTTATTATATGAACTTAGTCATTTCTAGTTAAAAGTGTTATTTGTACATAACCTCTCTTGGCAATTACAACAAAAATTATCTTAACACAACCATTTATAGCTAAGCACGAGTATTGTTTCTATCCTGTCATTCTTGGCTTAAACATTATGATAGGAAAAAGTTGTGATCTAAATGATCACAAGGTTTGTTCATTAGAAGAGATATCATTTAAAGACCAATAAAAACCCTAAATACTCTTATAGATTCTTTATGAACATTAATAGTGTTCTTGCTCTCAATTAGAAGGTTGGCGATCAAGATAAAAAATATGTTCTCGTTTTTGTTTTAAGAATTTAGTCAACCTATCTTCTTCACATAGCCTTCTATATATAGAGTGATAAGGTTGTTCTAGGAAGGTCGATTGAACTCGAAGAAGAATCAAGAATGGGTAGGGAATCCAAATAATTGAATGGAATCCTAACAAAGCTTTATTGACTTAAAAGAATGTCAAGAGAATTACACTGAAAAATTGGCCGCTACTCTGTACAATCTGCTATATATTGCAGTAATCCTCTAACAGACTAAAACTTCCCAAACTGAAAGTTTAACAGAATTAACAAACAATAATAGCCACTAACAATCTGAATTAACATCCTGCATCAATCCCTTCCCCTTAAGCAAGTCCTTGTCCTCAAGGACTGAAGTTGGGAAACTTCTTCAAGTCATAATAGAATTCCAGGTAGCATCTTTAGGCAGTTGATGCTTCCACTTAACCAGCACTTTGGTGACAGCCTTGTTACCCCTCTTCACAGTGGTTATGTCAATGATAGCTTTAGGTTCCTTGATGACAGCTTCTTCTTTTGATAGTGGACAGTCTCTTGAAGTGTTTGCTTCCCCTACTAATTTCTTCAATTGGGAAACATGAAACACATTATGTATCAAGGAATTAGCTGGTAACTGCACCTTATAAGCCACAACACCAATCTTTTCAAGGATTGGATAAGGTCCATAGTATTTAGGAGCCAACTTTGCGTTACTTTTAAATGCCACAAAGATTTGTCTATATGGATGGAGCTTGACAAAAACCAAATCCCCAACCTGAAATTCCCTTTCTGATCTATGTTTATCTGCCAATTGTTTCATCCTCTCTTGTGCCCTCTTCATGTGAAACTTGGCCAGCTTAAGCATTTCCTCCCTCTTTTGTAAACTTTTGTCCACTAACTCCACTTTAGACTCTCTTAGAAGATATGGTAAATAAGTAGGAGGAGCCTGTCTATACACAATTTCATAGGGGCTAGCTTTTATAGAACTGTGGTATATGTTATTATACCACCATTCAGCCAAAGGAAGCCACTTGGACCACTGTTTAGGTTCACCACAGCACATACACCTCAGGTATGTTTCGACACATTTGTTAACTACTTCTGTTTGACCATCCGTTTGAGGATGATAAGCAGTGGAAAGCTGGATTTGAACGCCTTGGAATGCCATAAACTCCTTCCAAAACTGGCTTACAAACACTGAGTCCCTATCACTTGTAATGGTAGTGGGAAACCCGTGTAGTTTGAAAACATTATCTAAGAAGCATTAAGCAACTGTTGCAGCTGTGTAAGGGTGTTGTAAGGCCATAAAGTGGGCTGCTTTGCTCAATCTATCAACTACTACAAAGATAACTTGCTTACCAAAAGAGTTAGGTAATCCCTCTATAAAATCCATGGTAATATCCTGCCATACATGGTCCGGAACTGGTAATGGCTGCAGTAACCCAGTTGATGCAGAAGTATCATACTTGCTCCTCTGGCACACTTGGCATTGCTGTACAAACCTCCTAACATCCTTAGTCATGCCCTTCCAGTAGACTACTGATTTTACCCTGTGAAGAGTAAAATCCCTGCCTGAATGTCCTCCACATGCAGTAGCATGTAGCCATACCAGAATCTGTCTTCTTACTTCCTGGTCTTTACCAACTACCAGCCTTATCAGTTCTCCCCTCTGCCAAGAAAAGTGCTTATGAGTAGCACTGTTAGCCTGTAACATAGTGATGATCCTTTGTAAGTCTACATCAGTTTGCCAAGTGTTTATAATTGTAGTTAATAACTCAAATGTAGGTTGATAAGGCATCAGCAGCTACATTCTCACGCCCTTGTTTATATTCAATATTGAAATCAAACTCCATCAATTTAATTAGCCACCTCTGCTGGAATGCCGTAGACAACCTTTGATCTAGGATGTATTTCAGGCTTTGATGATCTGTCCTTATAGTAAACTTCTTAGGCAGTAAATAATGCCTCCATTTCTGAATTGCAAACACAACTCCTAACAGCTCCTTCTCATAAGTCGAAAGCGCTTGCTGTTGTTGGTTAAAGCTCCTACTAAAGTAGGCTATTGGATGTCGATCCTGCATTAAAAGAGCTCCAACTCCTTGTCCGGATGCATCTACTTCAAGCACAAACCCTTTAGAAAAATTAGGTAAGGCCAGAACTGGTGCATTGCTCAATTGAGTTTTTAATTTCTGAAAAGCACACTTGGCTTCCTCGGACCAACTAAAACCATCCTTCTTCAGCATGTCATGCAATGGTTTGGCTATGGTGCTATACCGGTTCAAAAATCTTCTATAATAGCCCGCTAATTCCAAGAATCCTCTTAACTGCTTCACAAATTGAGGTAAGGCCCATTGTTGTATAGCAATTATCTTAGCAGGATCGGTGGTCACACCCTCCTCTGTGATGAAATGTCCCAAATATTCTACCCTTGTAACTCCAAAGTAGCACTTGGATTTCTTGGCAAATAGAGAATGGTTTCTCATAGTGGATAGGACTTGGTATAAATGAACCAAATGGTCCGCGAGACAGGTGTTATATACTAAAATATCATCAAAAAATATCAGAACAATTTTTTGCAAGAATTCCTGAAACACTGTATTCATGAGTCCTTGAAAAGTGGTAGGGGCATTTGTTAGCCCGAAGGGCATAACTAAGTATTCATAATGCCCTGAGTGAGTCTTAAAAGCCGTCTTGTGCACATCCTCGACAGCCATGCGAACTTGATTGTAACTAGACCTCAAATCAAGTTTAGAAAAAATTTTGGAACCATGTAACTCATGTAATAAGTCATCTACTAGAGGAATAGGAAACTTGTTCTTTATTGTTCCTTTATTCAACTCCCTGTAATCTATGCAAAGTCTCCAGCCACCATCTTTTTTCCCAACCAAAACAACTGGGCTAGAGTAAGAACTGCTATTGTTCTGAATGATGCCAAATTTCAAGTATTCATGTATGATTCCATCAGTGATGTCTCTTTGTTGCTTTGCATATCTATAGGGCCTTTTATTCACAGGGTTTGTGCCTTGAACCAGCGAAATCTTATGATCATGTTCAGCTCTTTGAGGGGGAAGAGTAGTTGGTTCCTGAAACACATCTTCAAAATCCAGCAATAACTTCTCAATGTTGTCAGGGACAGTAGTGGAATTTGCATAGGTTGATAAGGACTGCAATAAAGTGCCTTCTCCTGTTTCACACATTTGTAGCATGGACATGTGGACTCCAATTGTGAGGGTCTTATGCAACGCTGTTTCCTAACTGTCTTAAGTCCTGTACCTGGGGTGCCCCGCAATACAAGCTTCCTACCATGCCACCACAAACTCCATGGTCAATTTCTCAAAGTTCCAAGTGATATCCCCTAATGTAAAAAGCCATTTTATACCAAGCACCATGTCGCAACATTCCAAGGGCAACAGTAGCATGTTAGATTTGAAGGATGCATTATGCAGTAGCCAGGAAAATTCTTTGACCATACTGTTGATCTGCACCCTAGCTCCATCAGCCACTGTGACACTCAAAGGGTCCATGTTAGCAATGTCGCACCCCAGCTTCTTGGCCAAGTGAACATCCAAGAAATTATGAGTGCTTCCACTGTCAATTAGGATATGCAGAGGTTTCTTTTTGAATAGTCCAGTGACCCTCATTGTTCGAAAGTTAGTGATTCCAGTCAAGGCATTAACTGAAATTAAAGATTCCCCCACATTGCTTGTACCTGTTTCTACCGCAGTTGGGGTTTCCTCATCAGATTCAGTGACCTCATCCAACTCTAAGAGATGGATTTGTAATTTCTTGTGGGTTAGGCTATGAGCCGGGGTGAATGGTTCATCACAAAAGTAGCAAAGACCTTTGGCTCTCCTTTCATTCATATAAGCAGGGGTTAAACTTCTAGTAGCTTGTGTTTTTGGTCGATTGACTTCAAGGTTTTTGGGAGGGTTAGGTAATAAGGGTGGTTTAAGTTGTTTGGAGAATGACTTAGTTTGAGAATTAGTGTTGTTCGTAGATTCATACATCTTGGCCAGTGAAAAAGCTTTCATCACAAAGGTGGGTTGGAACATCCTTACCATCATCTGCACGCCCTGCTTCAATCCACCCAAAAAACAGCTCAATTGATTGGCCTCAGAGAGTTCCACTTGAGAAACTAGTCGATCAAAAGCTTCATGATAGTCCTGAACAGAACTCTTTTGTCTTAATCTCATTAAGTCGACCATGGGATCCTCGCATACCTCGCCAAAACGAGCAATCAAGATCTTGGTGTACTCATCCCAAGATGGAAGATTTGGTAAACCGACATTCTTGACATAGGCACTATGCCATTGTAGGGCCTTGCCCTCGAAATGAACCACTACCAAACGAACTTTGGAATCCTCCGGTGTACAATCAACAGAAAAGAAGGTTTCAGATTGGATTAACCATTGTTTCACACCATCTCCATTGAAGCGAGGAAAATCTAGCCTAGCCAACTGTGTATTACAAGAGCAAGGGTGAGATTGAGTACCAATATCAGGGGAAGTGTGGGTTTCACGGTTGCGGAACATCTCCTCAAGACTGTTCTTCAATGAAGCACCAAAGTCCATGAAGCGGGCCTCCAATGAAGTTCCCATATCCAAGAAACGCGTCTCCATTGAAGCCTTGAAGCTGTCAAAGTCTTCACGAACAGAACGTGTGTTGCCGACCATGGCGAAAACGTGGTTTGGAAGGTCACCTTCTAATTCCAATTGGTAAGTTTCTTCTAGGAAGGTCAATTGAACTCGAAGAAGAATCAAGAATGGGTAGGGAATCCAAAGAATTGAATGGAATCCGAACAAAGCTTTATTGACTTAAAAGAATGTCAAGAGAATTACACTGACAAATTGCCCGCTACTCTTTACAATATGCTATATATAGCAGTAATCCTCTAACAGACTAAAACTTCCCAAACTGAAAGTTTAACATAATTAACAAACAATAACAGCCACTAACAATCTGAATTAATGTCTTGCATCATAAAGTTAAGAAGGAAAAAATTGTTGTAGGTCCTTTGGAGTCATTGTGACGTGAAACACATTTCATCCTCTTCATCTTGTGTCTAACCACTTAAGCATGCAAATTTAGATCGTATTCTTTTGATTGAATTCATTGTCGAAGAAGAATGGGAAGAGAGAATTAGAGGATGAATACGTTGTTCTTTTGGAGGTGAGAGAAGGGGTCAGGGAGCGAGGATTAACGAGATTGGTAGTAAATGGCATTCGCTAAGGTTGGTGAGATTGGAGGGTGAAGGAGGCATAATTACTAAATTATCCTCTTCATATGTGTGTTGTTTTGGAACGATTCTACACCTCGTGGAACAATTATGGTGTTCATGGTTTAATTTTTAAAAATAATAACGCAAGTGTGGAACGATTCCACCATAGCTCAAAATGATTTTGCCTTACCTTGGAATGATTCCACCTTTGTGTGGAACGATTTTTCCTTGGTCTTCGAGGAACGATTCCTCCACCACCACCTAGGATCCCGTATTCATCGTGGTTATTATGGTTTCAACGTGGTTTTGAGCAATTTAATTTTTAACTTGTGTTTACTTATAAAATTAGAATTAAAAAAATAAAATAAAAAACTTAAATAAATTATATTCCATGTAAACATTCAATAGGTAAATGTTAAATTTATTTTCATACCAAATATATTATATTATTTATTTTCTTTTATAAATGATTTTTTTATAATTTCAATCATTCAATAAAATTTTAAGAAATAATTTTAAGTCATTTATATATCATTTTATATTATTTTTTTTAACAATATGGACATTTTGGTAATCTAACTTTTTTATCTGTTAAAAATTTTATTTAATATGTCACATCAACCAATTCGATCACAATTTTTCACAAATTTTACTCTCTAATTCACTCCAAAATCACCTCCAACACCCTTAAAAGAAACAACACCAATTTTACCATGTAATCCTTCCATCTCTTTCTTTCTCTCTTCTTCAAATCATTCCTCCCAAAAGAACACAAACTTTAAGTGTGTTCCTTTGAGATGATAGATTGAAGGGAGAGTGATTGAATGAATTTGAATGTGAAGTTGTGTTCTTTCTTTGAATGGATTTGAAAGTGAAAGTAGGTGGATTTGGATGTTAAGTTTTGAGTTGTTTCTTTGAATAAATTTGAAAGTGAAAGTGAATTTGAGAGTGAAGTTTGTGAAAGTTTGAGAATAATTTGTTTGATGCGATAAATAAAAAGAGTTTTAATAGATATAAAATGAAGATTACAAAATTGTTTTTGATTTTAAAAGTAATATGAAATTGAACAAAAAATAATAATAAAAGGAACAAAGTAAATTAAATTAACAAATTAAAGCACTATGTAACATCCCAATTTTAGCAGCTTCATAAAAACTAATAAAATAGGATTGTTTCACTATAGTAATCAAAATAGAAGATCAAATGTATAAAGTATATTAATACAATCCTATAACAGATAGGACTATAAAAGTATAACATTTATACAAACCAACTAAAAACACCAATTCTAATTCCAAGCACAGACTACTCACTTACAACAACTGCCATTAAAACCTTTTATCAACTTAAAAGATGACTCATCAACCTCTAGAGGTGCCTCTGACACTGCAACCACATCTACTCCCATCGAACAGGTGATCATCGCAAAAGAAAGACAAATAACATAGAAACACAGAAGAAGGGTAAGCTAATGTAAACAAGGAAATATTCATATGAAAACTTAACTCAGTTTACCAATATAACACACATAGGCATACATATAAACAGAGATACAGTTGACACTATACTCAATTATCCGGATACATGCAAGTGACATCGGATCTCTTGGTGGTTTGCACCTGTGCGTGGTTTCCAAACTCTGCAGAGTTTAGCCTCAAGTGTTTATCACCCAACCACTCACAAGGTAAATCCCCTTCGCGCCTAGGACTTGATCAAGTCCAATGACTAGGACCTTCTGCTACTCCTCACGAAATAACTCATTATGTTCTACGTGAGCCTTAATGATTATTAGAGCATCAAGATACCAACCAATACCAAGTCCTTATGTCATTGCATACACTAAAATACCACCATGTAGAACTTCTCTTTGAAATTCCTTAAACATCATAACTTCGCATGTTCACAAAACATTTCATACCAATCATCATCTTATATACCCATAATAACATTTTTATCTCAATTCATAACAATAAGGATTATAGAATCCAGTTCAAGTATACATAGAACATCCAAAGTAACCAAAACAGCAAAAACAGAAAAATAGAGCAATTGACACTATACATGAAATACATCCTAATGGTGAAAATCATTTCTCTAACCATAGACTTCAAAACAAAGATCTCATCGGTCAAAATGAACATTCATGTGTCTAGAATCAGCTGTTAAAGTTTAAGCTTAATCCAACGGCTAACGAAGTGAGAATCTTCATTTTACTATTAAGACGTAGTGTTGACACTATTGTAGCAACTCCTATTAACGACAGCTATTGGATGCCTATTAAGACGGCTCAAAAGTCATCATTGATACCACCGTCGTTAAAAGTAACTCGTAATAACGATGGTCTCAAAACACCGTCGTCAATGTGACACTATTCCACGACGCTTCAAAAGCCGTAGTGGAAATGGCTTTTTCTTCGTAGCAGGATGATATCTCCCTTCCAATAACGACGATGGTCTTGGTATTAGCCGTCGTGGAAGGGTAAAAATTAACGACAGTCTTAGTAAGAACCGTCGTTAATTTTTGTTTTTTTTTAAAGTCAGGCTTGTTTGTTTATTAACACCAACCTAGAAGTAAAAAAAACATTCAACACAATGGCAATATAAACAAATAGTGTCAACACAGTTCCAATCCAGACAATACTTTTAACAAAGTTACAAATAACTTATCATATGATAAAATAAGTCTAAGCTTCTAAGTCTCCCTAAACCTAACTTTCACTAACTCTAGATAGAAAGTATTTCGCCCAGGTTTGTTAAACATAAGCTATTGCTCCTGAATCCATCGGATATGGGTCATTAAATTTCTGCAAAAGTGTACGAGAATTATTAGCAATATATATAAATTAGTTCAAGTTAAAATTGGTATATGAAATAGGTTAGTATATTACCTCATCCCAACCACTTTTATAGTTGCCTTGAATAATGGTTGTCATCCATTGCATCACATAATAGCCACACTCAAAGCTCCCAATTTGTTTATTACACTACAATTATACCCCTCTCTCATAATCATCACTTATATGTGATAGATTAATCCAGCTACGATCCATCATTATTCTATAACGAGAAATAATTCCAATTAAATACAAAAAATAATTGCCGAGGGTCGAACACCCCCGGACTCAATACCAACACGTTCATCAAAACACATATTCATATTATTGACAATTCCAACTCTGACTATAGATAATAATTGCCGATGGTCAGACACCCCCGGACTCAATACCAACATATTCATAATATTGACAATTCCAACAATAACTATAGATAATAATTGTCGGGGGTCGAACACCTCCGGACTCAATACCAACATGTTTACCAAGAGACCTATTCATAAAATTAAACAATTAAAAATATTACTAAGTTAAAAAAACTTACCTCTAGAAATGGAACAATGAAGCAACAACGGAGCTCAAATCAATGAGGGAAGGAGGAGCAATAAACCAGAAGTAGTGGTGGTTGTAGCTTCGCGCAAGCAGCGGTGGCGGTTCGACCAACGGTAATGGGCTTCGCGCAAGCAGTGGTAGCGTGGACCTCGCGCAAGCAGCGGCAGCAGCAAACCTCGCGCAAGCAACATCAGCAGACCTCACATAAGCAGCGACAACGATGGATACTGGAGCAGAGTTGGGGCATGAGTAGCGAAACAGTGGTGTCAGCTTCGTCGGTGCCCTCAGCCAGCGGACCTTTGATGGTGGCGGCACCTCAAACGGTAGCAACTTTGACGACGACACAACAAACCCAACGACACAGACCTTCGACGGTGGCAGCGACTCAAACAAAGAAGCTTCGACGGTGGCGGCGCGCAGACGGTGGCAGCGCACAGACGGTGGTAGAGAGTAGAGGGAGAAACAGTGGCGGAGAAACTGTGAAAATGAGAAGTGAAACAGAGCTGTTTTTTTAACCCTGACGCATTTCCATGACGGTTATACCTAGAATTGTTGACATTACTACAAAAATAACGACAGCTACACCAATAGCCGTCGTTTATATCTCTGTTGTTCCAATTGTCGACGGTTAAGTGTAAAATCGTCGTCAATTTGGATCACGTTATTTACAAATCTGCCACCGCATTCCTTTTGACTATGCCTGCGTGGCAGTCGTCGTGGAACAATGTCGTAGAACATTGTTTTTGCACCAGTGTGAAACAGAGTAGCGTTGAGTGTCAAAAAGTGGCGCCCAACGCTGATCAATTCACAAAACCAACACTCAGCGCCTCTTGGCCAGGGCTCAACGTCAATCAATTTGCAAAAAGGAACGCTCAACGCTGCCACATGAGGCTTAGCGTTGTATCAGATATCAACAACATCAAATTAAGGGTTTTAAGCAATCTGGATCTGTTTCATTAATCTAATTGGTACTTCTACTATAGACAATGGTCAAAAGGAGTTTTAAATTATAGTAGGTCACACCAATTAGATTTATGATCCAACAACTCCATCTTTCTCAAATACCACTAATTCAAATTGTTAGATGATATAATATTATGTTTAGTAGTTGGGCTCAGTCCATTATGTATTTCTGGGTTTTGCCCATTATCAATATAAATAAAGGGTTAAATATGTTTTTGGTCCCTCAAATTTCAGTGAATTTTGGAATTAGTCCCTCATCAAAACTTTATACAAATTTAGTCCTTCATCTTTCAAAATGCGTGAATTTAGTCCTTTTAACCAAATTTTGTTAAGTTTATTTGACGTTTCAAGCACATTTCATGATAGTATGTAAGTTAACATTGAAGCAAAAATGTGTCAAGCAGTATAAATAATTTAAATACTATCATGAAATGCGGTTGAAACGTCAGATAAACTTAACAAAAATTAGTTAAAAGGACTAAATTCATGCATTTTGAAAGATGAAGGACTAAATTGGTCAAAAGTTTTGATGATGGACTAATTCTAAATTTCGCTGAAATTTGAGGGACCAAAAACATATTTAACCCATAAATAAACTATCCTTTGTGTAGGGTTTACACAAGGGAGATTAATCCCCAAACCCTATTTCATCTTATTTTACATTGTATCTAGAGCTTAGGTTAGTTTACTACAGCCACTTTCCAGCCGCTCATTGTCGCCGCTTCTGCCGCCGTCACCGGAGCTGCAGTTTTGATCGACGACTAGACGGTTTTGTTTGTCTTGGCCAGGCGACTCCAACGTCGCAGAGATCGCCACCATCGGAGTTCTCACGCGCCTCCACGCGTCGTCGTAAGCTCCGGCAGCCGCCCCCTCTCTGTCCCGCGTGACGGCACGTCGCCGGTCGTTTTCTGCGCCGATCAACTTCACCTGAATCGTCTTCTTGAGCTCTTTCTGGATCTGTGGTTGTTGTTTCAATCAGAGCACCTTGAATTTTTAGGGTTTCTCCCTCTATGGCTTCTTCCGCTGCTAATTCGGGTGTGTCGTCTTCAAGCACTTCGCTGTCTGAACCCTCTGTTTATACTAACTACGCCAATGTGAATTTATCCATTGACAAGTTGGATGGCACAAATTACGCGACATGGGCATCCGATATCAAACTTTGGCTCAAGATTCAAGGATATGAAGATCATCTCACCCAGAGTGTAACTACAATTGCTGCAGATGAAGTTTCCCGCTGGACAAAAATTGAGGCCAATTATGCATCGTCATTAAGTCCATCATTAACTCTTCGCTGAAACAAATGTTTCATTTATATGAAACATGTTCAGACGTTTGGGCACATGCCAAGTTGTTATATACCAATGACACTCAGCATCTTTATGGTGTCTGTCAGGATCTTTTCACGGTTGTTGCTCCGCAGAGTCCTAGACCCATGGCTGAATATTTGGGCAAAATTCATGCCCTTCTCCATGAGTTTAATGAGTTATTGCCTCTGGCCTCCACTCCAGCTGAAGAACTTGAGCAACGTTCAAAGTTTTTTATGTTGTTGGCATTACATGGTCTTTCTGATGAATATTCCCATGTTCGCGACCAGATTTTGGGGTCTCCTGTTGTGCCCAACTTCACTGGTACTAGTTTTTCCCTTTTACGTGTGCCAAGAAAACAAATCATTGATACATCTACTTGTATTGATGATTCCTCAGTCTTGGTCTCTCAGCGGGATGATCGCAATCGTTCTCGCAAGCCGGGAAAGGGACAACCCAAGTGTGACCATTGTGGCAAATTAGGCCACAAGATTGACAAATGTTATGCTCTACATGGACGTCCTCCTCGGTCTGCTGCAGTAGTTCACTCTAATCCTCCTCCCCGATCAGCGACTATGGATTCTGCTTCATCTGATAACGTAGGGCACCCTGCCATTTTCAACGACTTTCTCAAATGGTATGAGGAACGTCAAAGTTCTAGTTCCACTACATTTGTCTCTATTGCACCCACAGGTACATAATTTGTTAGCCTGACTCACTTTGATTCTCTTGGTCCTTGGGTTCTTGACTCAGGCGCCACAGACCATTTTATTGGTAACAAATCTTTGTTTTCTTCTTTGTCTTGTCCGGATCATTTACCCTCAGTTACAATGGCTGATGGGTCTAGAGTCTCATCTCATGGTATTGGTACTGTTAATATTTTTCCATCCATATCCATTGATCAGGTTCTTTATGTTCCTGGGTCTCCATTCAATTTATTATTTGTCAGTCGGCTAACTCGTTCTCTTGATTGTATTATTTCCTTTACCAAAGATTCTTTTTGTTTACAGGACCGGAGTTCGAGACACATGATTAGCACCGGATGTGAGTCTCATGGTCTGTATCATCTTGGTCCTCCTTCACATGTTGGTGCAGCTATGGAATCACCATCCCTTCTTCATGCACAATTTGGTCATCCTAGCCTTGCCAAACTGCAACAACTTGTCCCCAGCTTGTCCAAGTTATCTAGTTTGTCGTGTGAGTCTTGTCAATTAGGAAAGCATAGTCGTAGTTCGTTTCCTTGTAGTGTCTCACAACGGGCTTTGTCCCCTTTTGCATTAGTTCATTCGGACATTTGG
>Ga0214543_1005563_pt1 | contig 23043 bp, 12 predicted proteins | sample CNSS2metaG_FD_160094 | JGI IMG/M metagenome (GOLD analysis project Ga0214543, IMG submission 160094) | Root nodule microbial communities from cowpea collected in UCLA plant growth center, Los Angeles, California, USA - CNSS2 | ecosystem: Host-associated > Plants > Roots > Nodule | place: USA... | reverse complement strand
AATATATATATATATATAACATATATTTATAAAAATATAAAAATATATATATATATATATATATATATATATATATATATATATATATATATATATATATATATATATATATATATATATATGATAGAGGACTATTTTTAGATTCCATACCAGAAAAACTTAAAGATCAACTTTTACCATTCAAAAGACCTATAACAAGGGCAAGGAGCAACAAATTGGAAGATTAAATCTATTCAATTTTTCTGATGCTACAAATAACTGAAAATTCAAAGGATACTAAGATCATGGCTTGGAACAGTGGCGAAACTTGAATAAAAATTGTAGTAGGGTCAAATTATATTTGTTATATAGAAATTATTTTTTCTAATTAAAAAAAATCATTTCTTCACATGATTTTTTCTATTCAAATCAAGCACTCATGACAATAAAATTCAACAAATATGAAAATAATATATATGAGAGTGTAACATAAAGTTTATCATCAACAATACTATATAAAAAAAAAGCAAAAGTTACCTTTAGTTATAGTGTTATTCTTTAATGACTTAAAATCTTCAATAATTGAATTCAGACTTGAGTTTCTTGTAATATGTCTTTCAATATAGATTATCATAATGTTTGCTAAAAATTCAACCTTCATCTTATTTCTCAACTTGTTCTTGATTATTTTCATTGTAGAAAATATCTTTCGGTTGTAGCTGTAGAAATTTTTGTTCAAGTTCCACTACTAAAAACGTAGATGCCTCTTTTCATTTTCATCACAAGCTTTTCTCTTAAAAAAATAATCAATTCTTTTACTTTTTACCATAATTTTTTTAATATAAATTTGTCACCTCTTTAAGAAAATAAAATTATGACTGCCCCAAATTAAATTTTAAAACCAAGACTCAATATTCTTCAATATTATATTTATATTAATCATATAATCTCACATTTCTTAACATGTGGATACAAGAAAGAAAAATAATGGATAATCACATCATCCAATTAACGAAAAAAAATTAAAAAATAAATATAAGAAGTATAAATTTTTTTAGTATCCAATAACAAAAATTTAATCAAAAATACACACATTTATGTGGAACTAGAAATTTAATTAGGTAAAGAAGTTATAATTTTTCTTTGTCTACGTTCAAGAAAAAAATAACAATAACATTCTCTTTTAAAAATAAGAAAATAAAAACCATTGAAAAAAAAAACAAAAAGGAGTAAAAAAGAAAAGAAAGTGATTTTAGTTAGCTACCATGAAAATATTACGCCCCTTTTATAATAAGAAAAACAAACTATAAAGTAAAATTTATCTAATGTGAGGTTTCTCTTCTTATATTCTTACACTTTAATAGTTTGATCAAATTAATTAAGTGTTTATATCATATTTTTGTAACGGATAGAACTATCGCACGAGTGTTTACAAATTTTTGACTTTGAAGATAAAATATGAATATAATAAACTTGCGAAGTTCATCGCAGTATGAATATAAATGTTACACTTGAAGTTATTTAGTATCAATTAATAATATTTTTTTTTATATCCTTCACATGTTATACATCTTGAGTTATAAGTACATTATCATATATTTTTATTTTGATACTCGAGTAGCTTTGATTGAAAAAGATGAATTCATACATTGTTAAATTCCGAAAGATATAGTTAGGAAATGGTAAAATGACACTACTAAAAAAATTTATATTTTTTGTCAATTTTATTTATAAAAAATATTTATAAATTTTGTTATAAATTTTTTTAAGAAATTGCTGCCAATTTGATTTAAAAAGAAGAATTCATAAATTGTTAAATTTCGAAAGAAATATATAAGGGGTGATAAAATACACTCTTGTCAATTTTATTTTGAATTTTTTTATAAAAAATATTTATAAAATTTTGTTATGAAAAAAAAATTGTAGAAAATTGTTGTCAATTTGTTTGTAAAATATTTTGTATAAAACACTTTTCACAATAAATTTTATAAAAAATACTTATGAATTTTATAATTTTTACGAAATAATTACCCACGAAAAAATTATCTGTCATTTAAAATTTTTAAAAAAAATAACAGAAAAATATAATTTATTATAAGTTTTCTTAATAAATTTGTAAGAAAAATTTGATGTAATATAAAAAGTTTTAATAGTGTGAATTTATTTTTGTTTGTTCCGATGTTGACAATTTGTACCATACACCACGAGCTTGACAGACTAACCAGACTAACCATTACTTTTTTTTATATTTTTTTTTTTTTTTTTTTTTTTTTTAAAATATATATATATATATATATATATATATATATATATATATATATATATGAATATAAAAAACATATTTATTTATGTAAATAAAATTCTATACTTTTAATTACTTAATATTTTTAGTTAAATAAATTAAAGTAATTATTGTATTTACATATTAAATTATTTTATTATAATTAATAATTGAAACTTAAATAATTAGTAATAATAATTTAAATTATTAAATTATTATATGTTTATACTTTTAAAAAATATATAATATAAAAAAGTTAATCTATTAAATTATTTTTTATTTTAATTTTTACTTTAAAAAAATCAAGGGATCAGATTATTATCCATTAAATTGACGAACTGATTAAGGAAAATCAAAAACAAACTAACAAATTAAAATACTTCGACAGATTAACGAACTTGTTGTGAAGCCCAACCCGTCCTACTTTGACGGGCTAAAAAACTTGTTGTGAAGCCCAACTGATTTTATTAACCCTAAAAGTATGAATCTGCTTGGTTTTGTTGACTCTCTGCCACCAACAAAGTTGAGAAAATAAAATATGAAGGTGCTTCATTCATTGACTCCGGCATCAATAACATGGCCAAAATAAAGTAACTAGGAAGACTTTTGTTCAATCATATCCAAATTGGAAGAGGTTGCTTTCTTAATAATTGTGAAATTATGATTCCATCCCTTTAATTCAGTTAAACCATGCATTCATATTCTTCTCTAAATCAATCTCTGTCTACTGTCTTTATCTTAGACCAAACCTACAATTTAATGTCTCTAATTGGCCATTCCATACTTGGGGTGCTAAAAAGAAAAAGTGAGGACCTAAACTAATAAATCATAAAATGTTCAAACAAAATCAATATACGCAAATGTCTCTGCTTTCCATTCACATACAATAATTATCTAACTCAACAACCCATTTTAAAAAACGAAAAGGAATTGATTAAGAGTAAAAGCTACTTCTATACAGAAACAAAGATTGTCTACCTATCTCCACACTCAACAATATTATGTTCACATTCCTTTTCTATTTTAACTTCACAAATTAATAGTTTACATATAGGGACAACTAATTATGATATTTAAACATATATATTTCAGATGTCTAAATAATTAATAAAGTTGAATTATCAAATTTTAAGAAGTTATTGTAATTGAAAAAGTAAAACTTAAAAGAATATGTTTTGAATTAAGAAAATGTTAAAATGGCATATATATCAAAGTGACAAAGTTTGAAAAGTTAGAAGACATTTTCTCTCCAATAAACTGAAAAACATCCTACCGAATTATACCAGACAAAAATAAAACATTCTCAAACAAACTTTCGAGCATTGAAGAAGTAAAACAATTATTAGCAAAATAAAGAAAACGTGCGAAAAATATTATAGATGTTACAACTATCAGGGATAAGATCATATTAGTGTAGATTAGTAAGAATAAATATGATCTTATACCAAGTCAATTTTGGAAGACACATTATACTTAAATTTATTATTTTAATATGATATGAAAGTCATAAAAATTTATTTTTTCACCTATTATTTCTGTTTCTTAATTTTTATGTCCTATGTCATTGATGCAAGCATATAGAGAAAATATGTTGAAAATTTTTAAATCAACTAAAAATAAGATTAAAGTATAATATATAAGTGCACCATCAATTTTATAGGATTGAGTTGGAAGTAAATTTCAGTATTCTAAAAGAGTCATCATTTCCTGTGAATATGAACTTGTCATTACGCTTGAAGGTGCACAATTTGAATAGAAAAGTTATTAATACTTCTTGCAGTTACGTGAAGGTGTACAATTTTAATAGGCAAGTTATTAGTACTTCATCTTGCCAAAAACAGTTACTTAAGGTGGTCATTTTCTATTTTTCATGAGTTGACTATCCTTTGTAAATTATTTTTGTAACAAGTTCAGAGTATACTTGTCTGGACTCGATTCACTCATAGTGAATTTGAGTGTTGGAGAACATGTCATTGAGTTTGTGTTTGAGCACCAAAGTGTCGAAAAACTTCTAGTTCTGAAAATCGAAATCAAAAACTGAAATTCATGTCGCATGTTTGGTACATTCTAGTGACATTGTTTTCGCTTCTTATCTAACAATGTTTCACTTCATCTTTGGTACAGATCATGTACTCTCTCTCTGACTTCTTCTCTGGCGAATATTAACTTCTTCTATGACGCATTTAACTTCTTATTTAGCAACCATCGTGTTTATCATCTTGACACAATTCAAGCTTTTGTAACTTCTATTCTCACATTATCATGTTTACATACTTTTTAATATTTTTTTCTATTTTTAATATGTTTTATTTTTTTTATATTTCTGTTTTTTAATTAATTTGTTCTATTTTTTTTTTCTATTTCATGTTAATTTGTAAAACATTTAAAATGACCGGAATCATGAACTATTTAAATTTTTTTGTTTTAGGAAATATGACAAATGTTGGATGGAAACATGGAATATATGTTTTGGCAACAAAAAAAAAAATTAAATGGAGGAATTTTCAGACACAAGCATAATCTTGTCAATCGGTATTAGATATGATTATTAACCTTGTTCTTCAATGTTCGAAGAATTTAAAGATGTAATAATAAAAATTGTGATAGAAACTAAGGAAGCATCAATGAAGAAAAGATGACTAAATAACATTGAATATTTTGATGATGAAACAAGTGATATCACTAATAGTATGATCTTCAAAAATAAAGGAAATGAAGAATTCATTTATGCTGTTCAAGTTACTCTAAATTAATTATATAAAAGAAAAATGGGGGACAAGGAAAAAATTGATGCTCAAGTAGTTGAATTTATCTGCACATCAATGCTATTATAAAAATCTAGCTTTTTTGAAAAAATGTGTGAGATGACTGGGAGAGATGTTGGCTATAAATATCCTTTGTATCATGATGTCAGAGAAAAATGTTTAAACAAGTAGTGCAAAAACTGATCTGAAAAGTACAGGGAGGAGCCGAAGAGAACATGTTGCACAATTATGTCTCATTGATGAACATACAATGTTTTATTTGTAAGCCTTTTGGTGAATAATGTTAAAAGGAATTGTGTTTCTTTATTTATTGGATACTTCAAAATATCTAAAAAAACTACATCTAAAATGTTTGATTTTAATGGGAGCATTTGTATCGGATTTTGTATGTTACCAATCATATTGATTTTATTTTTAAAGATTTCAAGAAATATTTGAAGGTTCATCAACTTATTATGAAGAAAGATTACTACTTATATTTATTGTAGAGTAATTAGCATGTTATAGAAGTTCACAAAGAAAAGACTTGATAAGATTTTATATAAATAGATTTGTCACGAATCATTTGATTCTGTGCATTCATGAGTTGAAAGCATTATTATCAAAGTTTAGTTTTGATAAGTAAAAAATAAGTAAGTTTGGAACTTTAATAGGGAAGAAAAGTTGAAAAATGTAAAATTTGATAGTCGATTTTGGAAGAACGTAACCACTTGTCTCAATGTCGTTGCCTTCTAACGGTGGTTCTTCAACTAACGGATTCAAATACAAAACTTACAATTAGTTTTATATATGAGAAGATAGATCGTACAAAAGAAAAGATCAATGTGAAATTTAATAATACTTTAAAAATGACAATTTTTAAATTCTTATCTTTTAAAATTTAATTATTTATTCATACAATTATTTTTGGCATGATAGCATTGGTATTTACATATATGGTTTTCAAATTCTTTGGAAAAGAATCGATGAAAGGTGGTATAATTAACTCCAATGCCTTTTCATGAAATTACATATTACCTTAAACTCTACTGCACTATGAATCTAATTTAATAAATGATGATCCTCAGGTAAAAGAATAATTGTATATATGCTTGAGAAGATTGATCAAGGATGATAAAACAATGCATTTTATTAACTTTTATTATGCTAGAATAATATTTTTTTCTATAAAAAATGCAAAAGACTGTAGGGACGTTATATTCCTGGAGAATGATGAGAAACAATTGACGATGAAACTCTACAACTAAGAGATTTTTTATTCAAGTTTTTTGGTATGATTATAATTGGATGCTGCTAAAATTTTTCATATTACATAGGTTTGTTTTTACAAATTTGTTAAAAAAGTTTGTAAAATTTTTTTTTCTGTCATTTTTTCTAAGAACCTAAATTGATAGGTAATTTTTTTGTGGGTAATTATTCCTTACAAAATTATAAAATTCGCAAGTATTTCCAACAAAATTTATTGCAAAAATTATTTTATACAAAATATTTTGTAAAAAAATCAGTAGCAATTTTTTGTAATTTTTTTTCACAATAAAATTTGTAAGTATTTCCTATAAAAAAATTAAAAAAAATTGGCAGAAAGTATGAGTATTTAAAACTCATTTGAATTGATACAAAATAGAAAAGAAAAATTGTTTTTTCATTTAGTCATGAATGTATAACTCAATATGGAGATAATATTGAGGTTGAACAAGTTTAAAGGGAAGGAGTGGTAGAAATATTGACATAATTAGCTAGGCTAATTACAACAAATCCACCTAGATTTATTTGTCTTGATAATATTTTTTATGACAATTTTGATGATGCACACTTATCATTTGAAGTTGATTTGGACAGTAATAAAGATAATAATGATATAGTATTTAGAGGATTGAAATATTTGAAAATATTTTTCAATTTTTAGGTTATTTAAATCTTATGTACTTAAGAATTTATGTTTTGTGATTGTATGAAATGATATATTTAGTGTAGTTTTATAACTTATATAATATTCATTTATGATTAAACTTATTTATTTACTATTTTTTTTTTCTTATGATGTAGACTCTTACAAGTCAGGAGTCAAGTTTATGATTAAGTTTATAAAGCTCTTTTAAACTAAACTGTGTTTGAAATGTTCTTTTTTTCAAATTAATTATCAAAATTTTATTCTAAATTAGTTCTGTTTTGAAACTAGCGGTGTTGCACCTTTGAAATAACTATCCGAATTTTCTTTCAAATTTACTGTGTTTAAAACTAGCAGTATATTATTAAATTAATTCTCAAAATTTTGGTTGATTCAAAATAAGTATCATATTTTCCAAAGAATTTTCGGTCCAAACAATTATTTGTGATCTTAATAGAACATAATTTAGTAGCTCCCACGATTTGTGATTCACAGATTTAATTTCAACGATAAATATATTAGATTTATTGCAGTGATGAAAAAAATGCAAATTTCCAAGATGTAAGGTCTTTTAGTTGAAGAAAAAAGCTTCGAAGACTCGTAAGATGACCGAAATGTATGTATAGTTTTATTTTTGACTCGAAATGTATGGTTATTTCAAGCTTCAAAAGTTGTGGAAATAACACTAAAGTAAACAAGTCTTGCACCATTTCAATTATTACCACGAAATGTCAATTTGATTTTTTTACAAAAAATCCAAATAATATCCATAATATTAATGTACACTTTTATTATTATTATTATTAAATTGGAAGCATTTAAAAACGTAGACTTAATTAAAAATGTATTAATAATGAGACGAAATTTAGAAAATAAATAAATAATAAAAAAAAACTATTAGCGTTCTAATATTTGTCCTTTTTAATTCCATCGCAGAAACTCCGCTCCAACGGTCTAACCACGCAATAGTTACATTCGTTTTTCTTATGGAAAAAGTATGTTGTGATTAAAGTCTCGTCTAAGATATGATGAATCTACATTTTCTTTTTTCTGAACCTTAATTCTTAACCTGAAAATATGATATTAATTTACTTAAATATATTCCTCTTTCAATAAATATTTTTCTTATAATAAAAGGAGAAAAAAAATGAAGAAAACCTTGTAATATATAAACATATATGATTATCTTTAAATCACATCTCACTATGTTAATTCTTTACTCATCAGCCAACCTGTAACAATTGAGCCTCCCATCTAATTTCATAATTGAACTTCGTTTAAATTATGTACACAAAAAATAATGAAATAAATAAATTTCTTTTTACTCTGTACGACGCACAAAAATTAAATTTGTAAGTGAGAAAACTATAAACGTTTTGACAAAGTCCTTGTATGATATATAAATTTATGTGGGAACATGGTAGTGGGATTATCTTAATTTGCATTGGATCAAAGGGTTTTCAAAGTCAAAGCCATTAATATGTATAATGAATAATGTGGTTTCCCCTTTACCCACTGAGGTTTTTCATTCACACTTAACGCTGTCTGTAATGTAATGTGAACAAAACATTTTACTACGCCCACAACAACACGAATTTGGTTCTTTATTAGATTGATTTTCTCTTTCTTTGAGTATTTTTATAATACACGAATTATTACTAATTTTAACATTTTAAAATATATTAAAAAAAATATTTAAAATATTAACATAGTATATTTTTAATATTCAACAAAGAATAATAAAAAAAATTAATAGAAAATCTGTATGTATGTATCGTCACTTCCATACAACAAAATTTGTTCCAAGGTCAACGTCACGGTCTTTTTCATTTACTTGGTTTCAAGAGTTTAGATTTTTTTTTTTCTCACACTGAGTTTAGAATTAAACAAGTGCTACTATATATTCATCTTATTTTAATGCAAAATGTTACTCCATTCTAGAAAATTACAATCTCTGAAATAAAGAGGAGATTATCTATATAGTATATATATGAAATAAATTTTAATTGAATACGGGTAAGACAAACTGGAGAAGAAAATAGTTTGTATATTGTCATAATAGAATGTATCACTTCTCAACAAAATTTTACTTATATAAACGAAATTCAAGAGTTTTCATTGGGTTAAAAAACAATCACACATATGTCTTCTCATACATTATCACAGACAACTTATTCTAGTTCAAAATGGAACAATAAATGATAACAAAATAGTTATTATTGTCATTGCACAAAGATTTTATTAAAAAAAAATAGAATAGACTATATGAAAGTCATAATAAAACGCATTCATAAAGAAAAAAAAATACTTATAATAAAAAAGGCTTAAATACATTTTTCGTCATCATTTTCGTAATGTTTGTTGCGAATGGTTCTCATTTTGACAGAATATTTAAAATGATCCTCATTTTCACTAAATGTTTAAATTGGTCCTCATTTTCGCAATTCGTATATTATTTGGTCATTTTCTGTGACACCGTTTAAATCAGTAACGGATACAATACACGTAACACACCCCAATGCGAAAATGAAAAACTAAGTAAACTTAATCACTAAGAAAATTCCCAAATTCTAATACTCTTCATTTATATGTTTCTTTAATACTCTAAGTCTTAGTCATAGTAATTTAAACTTGTCCTTTGGAAATTTGTTGGAAATGTCCTTGTTATTATATTAGCTAATTGATATAAAAATATATTTGTTAATTGAATTTATTCAGTGCAATGTTCGATCATAATTATGATTATGATAATGATAGTAATATTTATTTTCATTCTCATCTTAATCCACTTCTTCGTGATATTCTTGTCCAAAACATGTGTGAGCTTGTGAAAAAATTATTAAAGTGAGTTTCTTGAATTGATGTCCTTTTCTAAATCATCTAGTTTTTTTTCCTTCCCCAATTTTAATTTTCTTACTTAAGATGAACCATTTTACCCTTTGGTTATTCATTTTACTTATTTAGATTTCAAACATGATTTAACACCTTTTTTATAATCATCACTAAAAGAAGTTAATTTTCATGACATCCTCTTGTATCATCTCAACAATTTTTATTGAGGATCTTATTCTCCTTCAATTTCTTCCTAAGTTGTTCATGCTTTATCTTTATAGATTTCATATCATGACTTATATTAGTGCTCATGACCTTCAATGGTGTAATTTTGAGCTCAATTGTTTCAAAGTGGATAAAATTTGAGTGACTAAGTCTCTTGTGTTTTCAATGAGCATTTTAAAGGCTTGTTCCTCTTTTTTCTTTCATTCAACATAAATTTTTTTATCTTTCATCTAAATGGTCACGATCTCTCTTCTAGATGGATAAAATATTTAAAACTTAATTTTTTCAAAAAATAAATAATAATTCTTTATCATCTTTCCTACATTCAATAGATTATAACTTAGTCCAAGTACAAATAGAACATCTAAAATACATTCATCACTTTTGTCATCATTATCATGGGGAAATCCTTGTTCTATCCTAGGAATTTTATATTCAAACATCTTAGGAAGGTAAATTAAGATTTTATCCACCGTACATTGATCACTTGATTCTTCATCAAGAAACCTTATGCATGTGACCACTTTTAGAAGTCAATAGATAAACATTTATACAAATTCACTGTTAAGAAACCTAATAATAATAATTTTAAACTATTTTATCATATTTAGAATTTACATCCTCTTCATTCTATCTCCTTTGAAACTCCTCCTTCATCTGAACCTCTACTTTTTTTAAGCATTTTCAAAGTAATAAAAAGAGGATAAAATTAAAAGTTCAGTGCAAAAAGTAAGAAAGTGAGAGAGAGCATGGGAAGTAGTGAATGATTTGTGCATTAGATTAAGAAAGAGATGTGAGCGATATAATAATCGTGATGGCCGTCCAAGGAAGGGAAAGAACAGAATCCAAGGCAAACTTTTAATCAAAAGCAAAAGGAATGGGTGAAAAAGGGCTTTTTCTTAGGGCAATTGCATTCCCCCAACTAAAAGCCAATTCGATGAGACACTGTACTCAATTCTCAACATTAAATACTCCAAACACTATTAATTCTCACCCAAAAACTTCCATAATGCTTATTTTAAACCCAAAAACCAAGTCAAAATTGTGAAGACTGTACGACAAATTCATGCGCATTCAATCACGATGGCACCACCTCATACGTGTGTCTTCACTTGATGTTTGACAAAGTAAACCTTTCCCTTTCCAACCAGCTGCATTGCATGTCCATTTATGACACACACCAACACCCACTCTTCCCTATCAAACTACCAATTCATCCTTCTCCACCGCTTCCACCAACCTCAACTACAATTAACCGTTTCCACTGTTTTGAAACTGTCAGCCAACAAAACCAACTTTCTAAGACAAACAAGGACAAAAAACACAACTTCCACTTATCAATGAACAGAAAAACCACAACACAACATCATATTTCTTCTCTCAATCCTCCTTTCCTCTTCTCCCTTCATGTCTTTCAATATCATGCTCCAATCCTGCCCTTTGCTCACCCTTCTTTTTCTTTTACTTCTTCACACTTTCTCAATACCGACATGTCATTGCCAAACCACCGCTTCTCCTCCTCAGAACATTGAAACTTTCTATCCAAATCAAACTTCAGCACCACAACAACCTGAGACTTCGCCACAGACACAACAACAACCACCACCACCACCACCACCAATTGGTGGCTCGGCACCTGGCCGTGGTTCTTCCGGTCGTAAGATAGCCAAGGCGGTGGCTGCAACTGCAGCCAGCACCATAGTTTTTTGTGGTTTAATTTTCTTTGTGGTGCAGAGGTGCTTGAGGGCCAGAAAGAGAAAGAGAGAGGTGATAAGTAACGCCGCTTCTGGTGGAGATAACCGTGTTGTGCCTCAGGGAAATGTGTTCGAGAGAATTGATGGAAATGTGAAGGGGTTGATTGTGGATGAGGATGGTTTGGATGTGATTTATTGGAGAAAGCTTCAATCGAAGAACTCTAACAAGGATCTACATAAGGAGGTTTTGAGTAGTCCCAGAAACAAAGAAAAAGAAGATGATCATGATCAAAATCAAGCCAAGAAGTCCAAGTCCGTCCAAGAAGTTCCTCTCCTTAGAGGAAAATCTTCAACTTCCCACTTGAATGTATCTCCAGAAGAGGATGAACCATACAGATTTTCCCCACTTCCTTCTCCTCCTTCTGTTTCTGCTTCTACTCTTCCTTCATCAGCTGGGGTTGTTATCAAGGGTCCTCAGAAACCAGATTCTCCAATTCAACCCTCAACTCCACCCCCTCCCGTTTCACCATCAACACCTTCATCTTCTGTTTCTGTTTCAGCTGTTCCAGAAGCGAATAATCCTGCTCCGGCACCTCCCCCTCCCCCAATCCCAGCCAGAAGGAGTCCAGCACCACCTCCTCCTCCTCCAGCCTCATCAAAAACACTACCTCCTCCCATTGAAATCCCGGCTATTAAGCAAGGAAACTCTTCAGGAAAAGGCATCCCAGAAACCAGCAATGACCAAGTGAAGCTGAAGCCTCTGCATTGGGATAAGGTGAACACTAATAATGCTGATCACTCCATGGTTTGGGACAAAGTTGATCGTGGCTCTTTCAGGTAATCCTCATGTGTTATGTTTTGTTAAATGAAATGAAAATTTTTCTCATTCCAGCTTTGATTTGACTGATCGTCAAACCTAATATTTCAGGGTTGATCAAGATCTCATGGAAGCTCTCTTCGGTTATGTCGCCACCAACCGGAGATCTCCCAAAGGAAAAAGTCACTCAGCCATTCCTAGCAAGGATACCTCTGCTTCATCTGCAAAAGTTTTCCTTCTTGACCCGAGAAAATCACAGAACATTGCTATTGTTCTCAAATCTCTTGCAGTCTCACTAGGTGAAATTGTAGATGCACTCACTGATGGTAAGGGCCTCAAACCAGATACTCTTGAAAAGCTTGCTAGAGTTTCCCCTACAGAAGAAGAGGAATCTCTTATCCTTGAATACAAAGGAGACCCGGCAAGACTTGCAGCAGCTGAATCTTTCCTTTATAATCTCCTCAAAGCTGTTCCCTCAGCTTTTAAGCGCTTGAATGCCATGCTATTCAGGTTGAACTATGACTCGGAGATTCAAGAAACCAAGGAATCTCTTCAGACCATTGAACAGGGTTGTAAGGAGCTTAAAAATAAAGGACTCTTTGTGAAGCTTCTTGAAGCAGTGCTCAAGGCAGGAAACCGAATGAATGCAGGAACTGCAAGGGGCAATGCACAGGCTTTCAATTTGGCTTCTCTAAGGAAACTCTCTGATGTTAAGAGCACCGATGGAAAAACCACATTACTTCACTTTGTGGTTGAAGAGGTTGTTCGTTCGGAGGGTAAAAGGGTTGCTCTTAACCGCAATGGCAGCCTGAGAAGTAGTAGCAGTAGGAGCAGCAGCAGCAGTAGCAATGGAAACTATGAGAACATTGCTGCTTCAAATGAAGTGATAGAAAGGGAATATGTGACACTAGGATTGCCAATTGTAGGAGGGATCAGTTCTGAGTTATCCAATGTTAAGAAAGCAGCACAAATAGATTATAACAATTTAGTGAATTCAATCTCAGCCCTCTCAACCCGGTTAGTCAAAGTTCAAGAACTGGTTTCCCTGTGTGGAAATGGTGAAGGACAACATTTTGTAAAAGAAATGGATCATTTTCTTAGAAATGCTGAGGAAGAGCTGAAATTATTGAGGGATAAGCAAGATAGTGTATTGCAGCTTATCAAGAAAACAACACAATACTATCAAGGAGGAGCTTCCAAAGAAACTGCAGAAGACAATCTTCAATTGTTTGTCATAGTGAAGGATTTTCTGGGAATGGTTGATCAAGTTTGCATTGAGATTGCACGTGATATGCAGAAGAGAAAATTTCCTCCTAAGGCCATTTTTGGGTAGTCATCATCACTGGGACCTACACAAATCAGTTCTGTGATCGTAAAGTTGCTGAAACATACCACAACAGATAGCTCCAAAAATTATTCAACTTGTGATGTTGGATGAGGGGGCTGAAGTTCCCTAAATAAGATTTCTGAAAGATTGGAGCTTTGTTGTGTCATCATCATTCAAAGTGTTTAGAAATTACCATGGGCTACAATTCAAAAGACAATTCCTAACCACAAAATCTTCAGAAATATTGTGCAGCAGGCTATGGCTTTACCATTCATAATCTGAAACCTTCTTCATCGTTTTAACATTTTCCAGTATTAAATGTGTAAATGTAAGCGTCAACAATTCTTGAGCAAATTTAAATTCTGGTGCATATTTGTTGGATTCCTTAAGTGTCAACAAGAATTTGGTTACTTCTTTCTGTTGTATATAGTCTTGTAATTTGTAATTTTGGATATATGGATTTTATTTATATTTTTTCAGATAAAGATTCAAAATATGTCATCTGCAAAAAGATCATAGAATTAATAACTGGTATATAGTGTTATAAACACAGTTAGTCAATAGTTCAATTACCGAGTTAATAACAGTAAGAAATGTCAGAGATCTTACCTCAACTACATATTAAATGAATTTATAATATATAAAATAACTGTAAATATTAGTTTATAAATTAATTTTATAAAGTTGAATTAAACTTGAAATTTATTTTTTAAAATAATATTAAAAATATCTAAAATATATTTTAGGAACATTTGTTTTTATTGTTTATTGATGACAAAGTGGATTGTGAGTCTCCTAAATTTCTCTCTAAATTTTTAGAAGTATATAAAGGTTAAATTATACTTTAGTTGTCCTAAATTTTATTTTAAACTTTTAATTGTTCTAAACTTGTTTCAAAGTTTTACACAAGAGAACAAAAAGAGATTGCACATTTGACTTGGCATAAATCACATGTCACCAGATAACAAGTTTGGTGAAAAACAAAAGTTGACCTGAAGAGCCAACGGAATTGATGTCATAAACAATGTTGTTTTATTTTATTCGGCAAGAGATTGATTCAGATTGCTGCCAACCTTTCACCAAATAAGATTTGCTGTTAACTACTCCTCTACACGAAACAGTAAATTTGGCTTGACAATGTCCCCCAAATTCATAAAATAAATTCCAATAGACAACTATTTCAACAACCTTCTATTTTTCTACCTTCTTCGGATTAGGTGGTCTTCACAACTACACCTGCATTTAAAGTGATTTAAGATAAATTTCTCTATAGCATTTCTAACAAAAACAAAAACAAATAAAATAAAATAAAGTTTTCCATAAGCTAAATTTAATTTATATTAAACATATATAAAATTATTAAAAGAACTCGAAAAGTAAGAAATAATACACTTGTTAACATAAAAAAGATTTAGCAATGATGCACTCCACGCTGTTGACTTTCCCTTTCTAGCCATATCCAAAATCAATCAAGAACAAGACACCTGAAGCTTAACTTCGATGGAACTACTGCGAAAAATTGTGCAATGCAACTCCGATGGGTTATTGCTTGTGTAGTAGGTATCCCCATTTTCCATTCCCCATTGGGTCCCAAGAGCATTTCCCTTGATCCCACCCAAAATTAATACAAATATCCCCCCATAGATGGAAACAATGCAACCAATCATAAGAAAATGCATGCATTCTCACATTGGATACTACAGTTATACAAACACTGTTTCTCACACCAAATTTATTGCCAATAATTGATGCTTTGCTCCTTCCTTTTCCTTACATTGTTCATCAGCTCCTATAGTCCTATATAACTAGATAATTGTTCCCCTGTTGCAGACTAAACTAAGATATCATAGTGTGACCAGACTAAGATATCATAATGTTTTCAACCTCATTTTCTCATGCTTCTTAGGCTACCTCCATTTCTCCATCTTAATTTCCTCCTGCATATGCGCACAAGACAAAAATAGCAGTTAATATAGCAGAGACTTTCCACGTATTGGATGAAAAGATTTAACACGACATGGTTGGTCAACTCCAATTTGAATTGTTCAGAAAATCTTCCTACTTTCCACTCTTTATGCTGTTCTTTTACCGTTACTTTTGGTGGTAGGTATATTTGTATATAATTTAATGCATTTAGCAGTGTAATGATATTTTGAAGATCTTGTATAATGATTTTAATTCTGGGGGGTCCATAAGAATCCTTGCCAAAATCCCCAAAGTTGCAAAGGCAGTACTATATGCTTCACAGCTCAGTAATGTAGAACATAATAAATTCAGTTTTATATTTGAAAATAGTTTATATTCCATGCCTCTTAGATTTTCAGTTAAATTTTAGTTTTTTTCCATTTGTAACAGTTGCATAGTTTACTTGAAGTAGCTGACCCCACTTACGGGGAAAAGACAAAATTGTGTACTACTGTTTAAGAAAACATAATGGCATTATATACCAGGACGATTTGATGGAAAGGGAAAAGAAATTAGCAAACAGTAATATTTAACATGTGGTATAGTCCTTTAAATGATGAAAAAATGTGGACCTTATGAACTTTCATCATTATCTCTTGTGTGACCCTCCACTAAATGCTGAATCACTATGCTCATTGTGCAGAAAATATGCCTGCCTTTTTAGAGCAAAATAAGATGACTAGATCATACAGCTGTTTTCTAATTCCTACAATCACCACATATCGACTTGGACAACACAAGTTTAACTGACTTGAATTATCTATTAAGTATTAAGCACGAAGAAAAAAAATTCTGAGATAAGGTTTAACAAACTACCATTCATATATGAGAAAGATTAGCTATATAAAGTCTTCACCCTACTTGTGGACCTGGTAATGATAAATTTACAATGCCCAGTAGCAAACCTTTTCTGGGTGGTTTTTGGATGCTTTCTTCGGACCCTGGTGAAAAGCTGGCAAGGAAGTGGCCTTGATATTCTGTTTTATCTTTTCCTCCTGTGTAAAGAGTAAACATCGTTAAAAATAGCTCAACTTATGATAACCCATTCTTTAGATACAAGCAGACACACTCGAGCAATGGCAAGAGAAGGAAATTGTACCTTTGATTTCGATTGATAATGCATTCTTTCTACCTCTTTTGCATACAAATTTTCTTCTATTTTTCTTGGAAACTGCATAAAATACAAAATATTAAAGAGTTTGATCAGTAAAAATAAAACTGTAGTTTCAAAATCTCGTTAGAACCCTTGATTACAAGTGCTGGATTGTGTAGACATGCATCAAGAGTCAGGGCACACCTCTTTTCCTTTCTCTGCTTTAACATCAGCTTTTAGGCCGGAAGCAGTTCGTGCAGTATTCCCACTTCTTTTACCAGCACTGTCAACCTTGGGTGACCTATTTCATTCAACAGCATCAGCATACATGCAATTGAAATCCTTATACGTTCATGAAAATAAGTTTATGGTGCACATTCTGATAATGAAGGAAGGATGAGGCTGACAATCTATGGTCTTACTGAATGACCATGCATAATGATTTTCATGTTCCTTCTATCACAAACAAATTCTGTCCCTTCCCCACTAACAATTCTCCAGCTATGGTTTAATCTGTTCCGAATTTTCACTATATTATTAAAGAATCAATTTTACTTCAAAAGTCTAGTTCAGATAGCTCATTTGAGTGAGTCACGGGACAAGCAAGAAGAGTGCATAGGTTCAAATCAAATAATGCAGTCAACACCCCCTTTCTTGTGGAACCTCTATCAGGATGGTTCCTCCTTTCAACCAAAAAATTTTAATAAATCATATTTTACTTCAACATTATACCTATTTGGTTGAACTTCTCCATAAACAATGTTAAAAGAAAACAAGAAGCAAATATGAAATAAATTAGTTTATACATAAGCTAATTTGTAGAAGTTATCTCTCATTTAGCTTCTTCAAAATAAGATTTTTTTACTCACTCAAATTAAGTTTAGCTTTTGGAAAATTGTATTCCATTATTTTCTTCTTATATTCATCTCCTACAAGTGTTCATGAAGAAGTTTACCCAAACAAACATTATAAATTATGATATGGAAGCTGGGGGATCGGGAGCCCTGGTTTAATGGGTTTAATTGCTGCCTTGTGACCCAAGTGACATATATGAGTCAGAATCACATCCTGCAAATGCAAGGTAAGACTCTCTAATATAGGCTCACATAATGGCGATTCTATAGCACCATGCTATGGTAAAACAGCCTTTGGTAAAAGTGTACCACAACCTGGAAAAACAGAATGCTTCTATAATTGGTATTAAAATGATCGAGCATAGTTAGTAACTCAATGTTATAGTCATCAGGATAACAAAAGCAGTCTGTATTCGGAAATTGATAGACACAATAACAAGTAAAAGCACATTGCATCAAATCTGGCAATCAAAGGAAGTTCCAATTGAATAACGAACTGGCGTTGTGTTCACAATACTACTGTCATATGTCTAATTTGTATGTAAGCCAGATTTTACCTATAACAAGCTATAAGTATAGTTTATAATGTAAAATCATGACTTATTTCAGTTATACAATACATATGGTGATTGACTGTTTATACTTTCCTCGTTTACTCACATTTATATATTGTTTCCATGACTGACACTCCCCCACAGAAAACCAACATAATTTGGTCTCTATTCATATTAATGCTTTTCAGCATGCAACCATAAGAGGTTAAAACAAAGTTTATGCAAACTACATGAAGGAAATGAAATAGATGAAAATAAGAAATAAATTAATAATGTAGATTCAAAACTTACTGCCCGTATTCCTTTCGCAGAGATATAGATGTCAGATTCCTTGGCTCTGTCACCTTCGAAGGAACCTGCTCAAGAAAAATAAAAGCAAATGTTCTCAAACGAAAGTGATTGTCTACTGGTACATATAACCATTTATCAACAATAAACAGTTATCCATGCTTTTCCAAACACCTTTTCTTTTACCAAAGATTTGTTTTCACCAGAAGTTTTGGGCTGATTGAAATTTTTCTGAAAAGTCTTGAATGCTCGTTTGACTATGTCCTTATCCCCCATTCTCTCCATAATCAAAGATTTCCTCACTGAAGTACGTGGAGCAGGTTCAGATTGGCTTGGACCCAAGCTAAGGGACATGTGCAAAGTTTTATTAGGAATTTTTCTGTTCTCTGCAGTGGAACCAGTTTCCCTCCTAGATATTGATGGAGAAATTTCCCTTTTAGTTGAAGATGCAGATGACAATATTTTGGTGGTAGTTGATGTTGGCTTTGGATTCCTAGGAGTAGAAATTCGAGATGCCTTAGGCTTAGACGTAGGTTGCATGGATTTCTTCTTCCCCTTTATTGCATTACTTTCTCTGCTCACTGGGGCAACCTGTCCAAACTAGATGGTGAAAAATAGAATAATGGTAACCAAATAGCCAAATTTTAAATGGTGCTAATTATCATTTAACCACTCAATTTTTCCAATGATCCTAAATTAGCTGAGTACATGAATTAGTGCATACCTTCTTAGATACCTTTGGATTATCCATTGTCTTATATTGTGTTTCAACTTCTGAAGCCTTTACTGGCTCATTGTTTACATTGTGTGAAATTTCCTTCAAACCTTCAGCTTCAATGTTAGGACTTTCTTCTTTACTTCCTCCTTGTTCAACGCAGACAACTTCTTCCTGTTTCTCTATCAGGGAACTACCTGATCTTCTCTCCAGTTCATCATTCACTTTCTCTCCCTCAACTGATGAACCTTGATAGTCTCTTGAAACTGCGGAAGACTCCTCCAAATTACTCACATCTGTCCTAACAATCTCACCGACTGAATTGGTTTCTTGCTTAACCCCTTCACTAGAACCTTGAGCATTGGAAATATCACATTCTGCATCAGTCACACAACTGTTACAACTCAGATCTTCATCATTTTGATATTGTGGTTTAACAGAAGCTTTCTCCGTCTGCTTCTCTTGAGCAAGTAATTCGGCTTTCCGGGCAGCAACGTTCTTGTAATGAGCTTCAAAGTAAGCTTTCTTCTGAGCAACTGATCCAGGTGTGGCACACTTCTCAACTTCTTCCAAGTACTTATTCGGTGAGAAAGCAGACCATTTCTCCCAAGACAAGGAATCGTTCTCAAATCTACCGAACGAAACAGAGACTTGCAAAGCAGGATTGGAAGCTGCCGTTTCCCCCATCTGCTTACACAGCAGAGAGAAAAGGCATAAACGAAAGCCAAAAAACAAAAACTGTTTTCATTTTCATAAATACAAGGTGCAAACATAAGGACAATTCACAATAACAGCAAAAGCATATGATTTTGACAAATACAAACCGAGAAATCAACAAATCAGATAAATTTGAAAGAAAAAAGAAAGAAAGAATCAATCTTTAGTCTGAGACAACCAAAAGGATAAATGGGTTTACCTTGCCTTCAAAAATTGGTGCAACAACAACTACTCGGCCATAACCCTATATAACCCCCAAAAGTACAGAGCCATGTCCTGCAAAGAAGCAGCAGTGGGAAATTAATTATTCGGCGGATCTCAATGGAAATGGCAAGAGTAGTAAAAATTATCACAATGGGACAAAAAGAAGACTTAGAAAAATTGCAGCAAATGATGAGTAAAGGAATAGAAAGGACATGTGCATGTGGTGTGAGAATGAGAGAGCACTCATTCTCAGATTCTCTCCTTAACTTCGGTTTCCACCTCACCTTTCCAAAGTAAAGGCATAATTTATCTGCTTTTTGTACTTGTGCTGTTGTGCAAATTCCAAAGTCGTAAATGATAACCCCAATCATCAAAGACAAAGCAAGCAAGCAAACAAGAGTGAGCTAATTCCAGGGGTTGTAGATCACACCACCTGCATCACACTTGCAAAGATCACTTAACTTTTAATGGCATTCAAGTACCACTACTTTCCAGTGAAGGCCAAAGTGTAGTGGAACAGACAGAGTTGAGTTGATAAAATAATTGAGAAAGAAAAACACAAAAAGAAAAGAAACGACTTTTCAGCAAAAGAATAGTTTAATGGAGTGAATGAGATTAGCTGGCACAACTTATGAGCTTCCACCAAACATAAAACAAAGTTTCATTTTCCTCCTCTTATTGACTAACTAACTAACCACACCAATGGACTCTAGCATACACATGTCGCACAGAAGGGTTCAGAAACCGTGGGAGAGAGAGCCAAGACGGCGGTGGCGGTAATGAGATTGGATGAACCAATAACCATGACATGAAATTGAAGGCAAGGAAAGAAGGCCCACGTGAATAAAGGTGTGCTGGGAAGTGTGTGAAGGTTACATACATCATACATGTGTCATGTGACAGGTTTCTCTACTAGCTGCATTAATTATCAACCTCACTTCCCCCACATGTGGACCCATTTCGCTCACTTCAACTACAAACTGCAGATTTCATCTATTTTGAAAACTTTTACAATAACTCTTGTGTCTAAGATCAGTTTCTAAGAATTTACAAAACAGTAAAATTAAGTATACCGCAATCTTACACCATGGATTGTGATTTCATCACAGCACCTCAGAATGCTACGTTGGACTTGACTTGAAGCAGAAATCGTTTTCAGTAGCCAGCATCCACCAGTGTGTCTCACTCTCTAACTTGAAGTGATTAGATGACATTTTCCTTTGGCACTTGCTTTGTCTCCCCCGCATCCTATGCACGTAAGCTATTCTATCAATAGCCCCACTTACACAACCATGTAACTTTAATTAATATTCTCACCATCTACAACGTTACCTCAACAAGTATTTAAGATCAGAACCCTTAAACTACCTATCTTTGCCTTGTAATCTAATCTAAAAGGGTATCTAAAATGAGAAACCTTTTCGAGGTGTATGAATTTTTTGCCATTCAATTTCTTTATAGGTATTTCTCTCTCCTTCCCAATTAACAATAATTTTCAATCTCTTCAAGCAAGCTTCAAATGGTGTTGTTACTAAAGAAATTATGTACAAAGGTAATGCGTAGTGTATGCATATATGCTTGTGATGATGATGATGATGATTAGAAAAAAAAAAAAAAAAAAAATTCAATAAAAAAAATAAAAAAAAAAAAAAAAAAAAGGTCCAATACAATAAATTGATAACTGGATACCATAACTATATATAGGTTTTGTTTGGATAATTTTTTTTAAGCATTTTTTGATAGAGAAACAAAAGAGAAAAAAAAAATCCTTTATCTATAAATTAAAATTAGATTATATATAAATGTATTTGTGGGAGCTCTCTTTTAAAGTGTTTCTTTTTCTTTCTGTTTTTTTTTTTGGTTAATTTGTACATAAATTAATTTTTGTCTTGTGAAGAAGTTTTTATTTTTCTTCTCTTATAAATTCTTATGAGAAACCTATCCAAACATATTTATATCACATTTTTTTTAATTACTTGAAATGAGAATATTTTATAAAAAATTTATCTCACTGATTTTTTACGTTGATGTAAGATAATCTTTGGTTTCTATTTGGAAACATGATCTCATAAGAAAAAGAAAAAGAAAGCAAGGAAGAATGTCCAGATGAATTAGAGGTGACAAATTTGATAAATAGAATAAAATGTATTTTGTAAATCGGATAAGAGTTTTGATTAACTCACTTATATTCATAAAAGAAAATTAATCATTTAAAATAATTTATTTCTATTAATACATTTTTTTCACCTATGAATATCAACCCATCCTTAAAAATAAACTTTAAAATTATATTTTTAAACAAAACTTCAAAATAAATATTTGTAAAACAAATTTAAATTTTTTAAATGTGAATAGAATAATTGAATATGTCAATAAAAGAATAGATTAGTTTTGAGAAGAAATTTATAAAGGAATAGATTTAATTTAATCTATTTTTTATACTTTATAGTGATGGATGAATTTAGTTGTAGATAGCCCATATAAGAAGTAAATCAATGAATAAATTTGGAATAGATTAAAAGAAAAAGTCGGTAGATAATTAGTCCTTAAAAGTGCTAGTTAAGAAATTAAAATGATTTTTTATTTAAAAATTTAAAAAAAAAACACACACACACGCACACGTTTTAAAATATCAAAAGAGATCAAATTTTGTAATATTTCAATGTGTTTAGGCAGCTGTTACTAGAAAAGTTGGGAAAGTTAGGAACCGCAATTTTTCTCCCAAAATTTGGGCTTTAAAAAAAAGCTTGTTAGATCTGACAAGTTGGCATGTTTATATATATATATATATATATATATATATATATATATATATATATATATATATATATATATATATATATAT
>Ga0214543_1005560_pt1 | contig 23051 bp, 16 predicted proteins | sample CNSS2metaG_FD_160094 | JGI IMG/M metagenome (GOLD analysis project Ga0214543, IMG submission 160094) | Root nodule microbial communities from cowpea collected in UCLA plant growth center, Los Angeles, California, USA - CNSS2 | ecosystem: Host-associated > Plants > Roots > Nodule | place: USA... | reverse complement strand
TGTCACTTCATTGTAAGATTTTTTTTATCAACAATAAAAAATTATAAATAAAGAAGCATTTGGGGTATTCCAACCCTTTTACACATAAAAAGAAACAAAAAAAAAAAATCGCATAAAACTTAAAAAGAAAGCAACACTTATAACATTTAAAAAAAAATATAACAATTTAAAATAACTATTCTACAAACAAAACATAACAGATTTATGAAGAAAAAAAATAAAAAATATTAAAAATTCTACAAACTTAAGGAAAAATCACTCTTTTAGCTAACTTTATGACAAAATAAAATTATCAAAATATAATATGATTGACCGTATTAAAATACTTTAAATGAAATTAACATGAGCGAGAAGAGAAGTAGTACGGTCTAAAAAAATGATGATGAAGTGTTATGTGTAACCAATAGTACTATTCATAATCACTCCATCTGTTCTTTATAATGGAATACTTAATTCCCCATCAATCAACCATTCAATTGATCCAACGTAGGGGATCACTTTAATAAGACAAAGATATTTTGTGCATTTTTTTAACAAAGATGTATTTTTTTTTTTTGTAAATCTTGATTGAGTCTAAAATGATATTAGAAGTTGATTAGATACTAATGCACTATTTGGGTGGGTAATTATACCATTTAGAAAGATTGATGAATTGATTTTCAAGATTGTCTTTGTTTGAATTTTTATTAATAAAATTAAAAATATTAAATAAGGACAATTGGTTATCTCAATTGAATTTTTATTTGATAAATGTGATTTGTAAAAAAGTATAAAGAAAAATATTATGTGTGTGAAGAAAGTGAATGAATGTGAATACTATTGAATAAATTACTCATTTATATGTATATTTAATATCTGGTTTTTTAAATAATTTTATTTATTTATTTTTTCTGAAAAACTTTATGATTATTATTGACAATCAATAATTATATTTGTAAACAATTTAAAATTATAAGAAATAATGTATTTGTTTGTTTTTAATTAACTGTTTAATCAAAATATGTTTATAATTTCTTTGAAAAATATTATACCTAAAGACTATTACGCTAAAGAATAATTTGTCAATTTGTTTAAATCAATTATAAATAACACTAAACTTTTTACTTAAATCTACTATTTTTTAACTACGTCAAATTACCACTTATTAATCCTTTTTTAAATTTAACTAATTTTTAATTTATCTGTTTTTTTTAAATTTATTACTTTTTAAACTATAAAAATTACTTAAAAAATTACTTTATTTAATTTTATAATTATTATAATAATAATGTTATTCTTTTTTTTTATAATAATAAAATATATATATATATATATATATATATATATATATTACTACTAATAACAATATTATGTGAAGTAAATGGATAATTATTGTGTACTTGAAAAAAAAAAAGACTCCAATATCAAATAGTGGATAACAACCGATTTCTGGAAAATTTAATGATCATCATAGTTTTCCAAAGATAAGATGGCGTGAAGAAAGCATCTATTTCCATGAATTAAATTGTTGTACTTTTGGCATATGCAATGTGTACGTATAAACATACCAAAAAGTCACCATTAATTATTATGTTGGTAGGTCTATCTCAATTATTACGAGAGGATATAAATCGGATTCAATTAATTTTTAATATTAGATTCAATTAATTTTTAACTTTATGGTAAATATATTTTTAGCGTTTAAATTTTGATGTAAAATTAAAATTTTTATATTTTCAAATTTTGATCTATTTAACTCTCAATTAGAAATAAATAAATACAATTTTTATAATTTAATTGTATTTTCTTTACATGTGAAGTACATGTTAGGATAACATTTGAATTTTTATATATTTTAATAAATTATAATTTAAACATGTTTAACAAATTCAAATATTAACGTTATTAGATTAAAAAAAATTAATTTTTTAATTTAGAGTCTAAAATATATTAAAAATTGAGATAAAAATAAATTTTAATTTTTTAAAAAAATTTAAGAATTGAAAATATATTTAAGGTTTAATTACTTGTAAAGTACTCAGTTTGGTGCTAGTGTATCAAATTGGTACTCAGTTTTAAAAAGTGTCAATTGTATACCCAAATACGTTTATGTGCATCAATTGAGTCCAATTATTTGGACGTCGTTAGAATGGTTAACGTTGACGGATTGAAGTTGGTTTGAGAAGCAATTTTGGAACACGTGGCCATCATACAATTACTGACGTTGATATTGGTGACTTTTTTACATTAATTGTAGAAGTGAAAATGAAACTAGAAATTTGGTAAAGTTTTTTTTCGAGGGCGAAGAACAGAGATAGAGAAGAGAAGACGACGCATACGCGAATCAAAATATAAACGAGTTAGATTTTAGAATGTATGTTTGATCATGATTAATTCGATCCAATTATGTACATACTTACATAATTTTATATATATATATATATATATATATATATATATATAAACTATACATTATTTTATATTATATATATAATTAATGGAAACATTTATTATTTACTTAAATTAATAGAATATAAATGTAATTATCAAGTTGATTAAGTTTATTGTTAATAATTTATATTTAGAGAATTATATTACTCTTAATTATGTAATACTTATATAAGATATTTAATATATTTTTAATTGTGATCCTTTTATATCTTACACTCTCAAGGATAAATAATTGTAACACTAAAATCAGATACCATCTCAGTCCAATTCAAACTATTTTATATTGAAATGACTATGCAAAAATTTAAATTTTAGAAAGAAAAGAAATTAAACTAAATTAAATTGTAAATAAAAAAAGTCAGAATGATTAAATTCTTTAAAAAAAAAATAGATCTAATTTAACTCAATTAACAAATCTCCCCACACTTAAAATGTTATAAAAAAAAAACATACAAAAATAGCACTAAATAAATTACTAGTATTCATCTCTTTTCCATCCAAACCAAAGTTTGGTGAGGCAATAAATGAAAACTTCAAACTTATTTATGCATAGTTATTATTTATTGACTGAATTTAATGAATCATCAAAGTTGGTAACGTATAAAAATCGAGTTCTTTTAAAAAGTGAATAAAAATGGAGTGCAAACGATTTCTTAATATATCTTTTAATACATACTCTAACATGTCAAATGTTAGTGTGTTCATGATATTGATTAAAGAATTAGAGGAATATTTTTTATTCTAAATTCTAATTAAAAAATTTCTTTTTTATAATTTTAATGTATTTTTAAATCTAATTTTTAATATCTTTTTCATTTCTTAATAAAAATGTCAACATTGCGTTTAATAATAGAAAATAATTGAAAGTATATTGACAAGTTAGAGAATACATTATTATCTTTATATTGCACTATTGACAAAACATGTGCATTTGTGTTATGATTATAAAAATTAATAAAAATTATTATAGTTATTACTATAATTATAAAATTAAATATAAATAATAATAATTATTATTTTATTATAAATATTTTTTTTCTATTTCTTTATTAAAAAATTTTAAGTTTAGAAAAATGATTAAATTAAAAAAAACAGTTAAATTTAAAAAACTGCAGTCAAAGAATAAAATTGAAAAAAAAATATTTTTATTTTAAAAAAAATATTTAAAAGGTAAATTAGAAAAAAAATGTGAATACCAAATATATTAAATTTTTTTTATATAGGTATAGATTATAATATCATATTTATCTATATAATCAAATTAGAAATATAAATTTGCGTGAAAATTAAATTTTATTAATTTTTTTAATTGTTAATTTGGTCATAGTATTTAGGTATTTAATTCGTTTTGGTTTTTATATATTTTTTTAACTCAATTAAGTCTATTTTTTTAATAAAAATAATATGTTTTAAAAAAAAAATTAATGTGATCTTTTCTATTAACTTGACATCAATGTTGTTTGAAAATTTCCCATATCAAAATCTAAACCTATTACATGTTAAATTTTGAATCGTGTATAATGTCTTAACATTAATTCTAAGATAAAAAATATATAAATTTTAACATGTAAAAAACCTAGATTTTGACACTAACACTTCCAATTATTTTTAATATCAATTTAATAAAAAAAGCACTTTATTCTTTTGACAAAAATAAAAAATCAATGAAAAAAGAAATATAAAATAACAAAATAAATCAAATACCTATAAAAAAATCAAATTATTATCTAAAGCGTAATTTAATCATTAAATTATAATTTAATCATAACTATCTATCATTTATTGTAATTATTTGGATTAAATATATTTTTGGTCCTTAACTTTCAGTAATTTTGAAATTAGTCCATGTTGAAACTTTAGACCAATTTAGTCTTTTATCTTTCGAAATACGTGGATTTAGTTATTTTAATCAAATTTTATTAGGTTTATTTGATGTTTCGTACATATTTCAGGATTGAATTTGAGTTGTTTATACTATTTGACATATTTTTGCTTTAATGTTAAGTCAAATACTATTATGAAATGCGCTTAAAATATCAAATAAATTTAATAAAATTTGATTAAGAAAATTAAATCGTTACGTATTTTAAAAAATAAATGACTAAATTGGTTCAAAGTTTTAAAATAGACTAATTTTAAAATTTACTAAAAATTTAGAGAAAAAACATATTTAACCCTAATTATTTATGTTAAATTTTCTTCCCAAATTTAACAAGAACAATAATTAATTAATTTACATATTTATAGCAAATTGAATAGTGATTTTGCAGTTGCCCATGTGATGGGAGTAAACACTGTCAGGTGGGTGTTAAATGCAATAAGTGTTCCTTTGTGTAAGTGATGCCAATAAATATTAAGCATTCTTCAATTCACCATTTGGTCTCAACACAAACATCATACTTTCTGTTTCCAACAACTATGGCTTCAACACCTGGAATCCTCTCAAACTGGCCATGGAAACCTCTTGGAACATTCAAGGTTATTATAATATTCTCTGTCTTTTCCTTAATCACTTTTTTTAATTTAGATTTTCTATTAGAAATTTTTTTTCTGTTTTTCATGATATACAGATTACTACTGATTTTAATATTTTAAAATATATTTAAAATATCAATACAACATATTTTTAATCTTGACAAAAAAAACTAGTAAAAAATCTAGACTGTTTTTTTATCACCATAAAATAGTAATATACATGGAAACAATATTAGGGTGCTCCAATCCTCACATAAACTAAATTTTTCTACAACAGATAATTAATTGCAAGGTAAAGTATTCATGTATAATTTTTTTTTTCATATTTAATAGTGTGTTTATCCTAATTTTTGTCTAATTTTTTCAATGCGGTTTCTTGATTTTTTTATATTCTTTTTTATTAAAAATTATCATAATAATATTTTATATTAGATTGATGTTGATAGAAAGTGATAGAAAACAATAACTTGATAACATAAATAACCTGTAAAATCAAAATGACTGAACTTATTATAATGTCAAATATTATTTATCTTGTTATGTTGTTATCTCTAAATTAGTACTAATTTATTTAACAGAAAGATTCTCATTAACTCTTTTAAGAACTACAAAAAATTTGAGAGAATATGTTGAATAATATTGACAAAATGTAAAACATAAAAAAGCTATCAAACTTAACTTTTTATCAACAATAAAAGTTAAATCAGTAAATAATCACTTAGATTACTTCAATCCTTTTACATTAAAATTATATATATAATATAAATCACATATTTCTTATTTTACAGTTCATATTATTTTTATTTCTTCAAAAAAATAATTATCAAATAAAAAAACAAAACGTACCCATATATAATAATCAAAAACAAATTATTATAGATATTCTAGACTAATAATTTTAGAATGAATTCATGAATATTTCGTATAATAATAATCCATGTAAACATTTCGTATAATAAAAACTTCATCGATGCGAATCACCCAAACCCTTATTTATTTTAATCCAAAAAGTTTGTTTTCTATCTGTCTATGTATTTCCAAAATTGATGTATTTTTTTTATATGCTACACACAATATAAAGAAACCCACTTAATACGTTTTATAGCTAAAAATCATCTTTATTATTTTTCTTTGTCTTCAACTTTAGTTCCTTTATTTGGTAATTTTCATGGTCTCTTATTTGACAACTTGCAATAAGGGGAAAGTGGATGTCAACATCTAGATTTAAATATAACATTGATAACACAAGTATTTATGTCATGGAAAATAATAATTTGACAAAGTTTGATTTAATAAACTTTGAGAAATAATCATTTTTGGTAAAAAGGGAGTTAAAATATTATTTTTTAAAAAAATTCTAAAATTGTATTACTTTATTTTTGTAATTTCTATAAAAATAAAAAAATATTTTATTTAATAACTTTGTCAACTTTGTCAAAAATTTATTTGTTAAAAGTTTCATTTCCCTTGTGTTATAGGTATGATTTCTCGTATTTTTTTTTACTAATATAACCTACCTACATTCCAAAGCAATAGTATTTTTTAGTTTTTTATTTTATTTTTTTCCTCAAAATAATATTCTTTGTATATATAGGTTTTAAGTTATTTTTCTAATCGTAGTTATCTAAAGGGCAATATTATTTTCTTCTATTAAATACCTCGTAACGCTTTTAAAATTAGAATTAGGTAAAAAAAAATGCATAATATCTTTAAAAATTTAAATATAATTTTAATTTATTTTTTAATGTTAACATTTTTGTTCACTTCCTACTCTTGATATAGAATCTTGAATCCCATTGAATATATCACAAACATGAGATCTTATATAATTTTTTAAATCCTAGGCTCTATATTTAAACCTGTAATAATGAAATCAAGTACCATTTGAACCAACTTATTAAATAAGGTACTTTCAATAAATAATATAATTTATCAAAATGTAAAAAGTAAACTATTCAAACTTGACTATGGAACCAAGTAACTTTCTTTCTTCACCTCCATAAGTTTTATTTCACTCTCATCAAGAAATTTTTATCCTTTTAGAATTGTTTAATAAAAAAATAAAAGATAACTTTTTTCGATTATACAATTTAAAAGTAAAAATTAAATTCAGAAGTTATTTAGTTTTCGAATTATAAACTGGAAGTAATTTTTTACTCAAGAAGCGTGCAACTCAGAAATTCTTTTAAGAGAAAAAATAATTTCTGAATTACACAATCCTAAATATGAAATATGATTTTATATGGAGATGCTGAAGAATTATGGAAGTGCACGAAGAAACTACCTTAGCCAAAATTACGTTTTTAAAAGGGTTAAATATGTTTTTGTTCTCAAGTTTAAGTGAATTTTGAAATTAGTCTCTTTTTAAAACTTTATATCAATTTAGTCCTTTATTTTTAGAAATGCGTAAATTTAGTTTTTCTTACCCAATTTTATTAAGTTTATTTGACATTTTAAATGTATTTTATGATAATATTTGAGTTAACATTGAAATAAAAATTTGTCAAACGGTGTAAACAATTCAAATACTATCATGAAATGCGCTTGAAATGTCAGATAAACTTAACAAAATTTGGTTTAAAGGACTAAATTCACGTATTTTAAAAAATGAAAGACTAAATTGATAAAAAATTTTGAAGATGAACTAATTACAAATTTCATTGAAACTTGAAGAACCAAAAACATATTTAACCATTTTCAAAATACTGAACTCAAATTACAAAAGTAAAATAAAAATAAAAAACAATTTTTTGATTAGAAATTGATGTGTAATATTTTTGCAGTACCTGCTATTGGGTCCTTTTGTGATTAGAAGTTGGTATATGTTGGTGAAGGATGAGAGTGAAAGGGACATAACAGCCTTTATGATACTACCATTTTTGTTGTGGCGTGTGCTTCATAATCAAATATGGATCACTCTCTCTCGCCATCGAAATGCCAAAGGCAATGCCAGAATTCTTCACAAAGGAATTGAATTTGATCAAGTTGACAGAGAAACCAATTGGTTAGTTTCTTCCATCAAATACAATCTTCTATTAGTTTCCAATACGAGCTTTTGCATCCAATTATATACCGTAAAATTAACTTATCTGGTTAATCTGGTATCTAACGGTCCAGTAATGGACGATAAGATAGGTCTAACAAATAACAAATTTTCTTAGGATTTGTTGTATCATGACTTTAATACTATCTTAAGAGATAAACTTTGAACTTAACTTAATCCTTCAATCCTATAAAATTGGTTTGTAAGATGAGGTTTATACTCGTCTATATATCATAAATTTATTTTTTGGGTTAAATATGTTTTTGGTCCCTTAACTTTCAGTGAATTTTGAAATTAATCTATTTAGAAAATTTGGACCAATTTAGTTCTTCATCTTTCAAAACACATGGATTTAATCTTCTTAATCAAATTTTGTTAAATTTATTTGATATTTCAAGTGCGATTCATAATAATATTTGACTTAATATTAAAGCAAAAATATGTCAAACAATATAAACAACTCAAATACAATCCTGAAATGCTATGAAACATCAAATAAACCTACTAAAATTTGATTAAAATGACTAAATCCACACATTTCGAAAGATGAATGACTAAATTGATTCAAAATTTCGAAATGAACTAATTTCAAAATTCACTGAAAATTAAGGGACTAAAATCATATTTAACTCTTATTTTTTTCTCTAGTTGACCTGAGATCTTTTAACACTAAACTACCTTCATTAGAATAGGTTTTTTTACCTGACTTTTGAGATTGTAAAGATTTTTTTCTTCTTTTAAGATGATGTTTTACATTTTGTGTTTTGTGTTATAGGGATGACCAAATTTTGTTCAATGGGTTACTGTACTACTTGGCAAACTGTACACTCTCTGGTGCATCACGTCTTCCATTATGGAGAACAGATGGAGTGATTATGGCAATGGTGCTTCATGCAGGACCTGTTGAGTTTCTTTATTATTGGTTGCACAGAGCACTTCATCATCATTTTCTGTATTCCAGATACCATTCTCACCACCACTCTTCCATTGTCACAGAACCTATAACTTGTGAGTCACACTTTCTTCTTTTTCATGCTTTGCTTCATCATGAATGTGTTTCCGGAGACGGATTTTGGCCGATAATTTTTTAGAAACCAAAATAATATATTAAAAAATTTTAAACTTTTCGATAATTCAATCACAATTAAATTTTTTAGTTATTCATTTTTCAATACAAATACAAAAAAAAAATTCATCATTTATCTTATTTCGTAATCTTGTTTTTGATAATCTTTATATTGTAAAAAATGATCTTTTTGTTTAGATGTAGGATGTGAAATAGTTAAAATAAGACAAATTAGAGATCAATCAAGTAAAATGTTCTTAACTTGCCTGCTTTTGTCAAAGATTGACATAATTCAAGAATGGTTGATAAATTCTTTAAATCTAGATGGTTAGGAGCCTCAACAATAAAATATTGGAGTTGAAATTTTAAAGTAATCATCTATTGGTCAATACACCTATTTTCTTTTTTTTTTAAATAAGTTTAAGATTAAAAACTAATTCATCATGATCTAATAAAAATTTAAGATGTAATTATTAAAAGAAAACATATGATAATCAAGCAACAATTAAAAACCGATTATGGAAAAACATATAATACATTATTTTTTTCTTTTATATTCATACAAAATGAACATACAAAAGGTTCATGAAATAAAAAATAATACTAACTATTAAAGAAATATTTAAGTATCAAATGAGACTAGAGAGAATTATCTTTTTTATTTTTTTAAGAATGGAAGAAAAAAAAAAATTGTGTCTAGCTTCCATCTTTTCTTTAGAAAACATGTGAGAGTATGAAATAAATACAATTCGTGAAAAACTCAAAAAATAATGAAAATATCTTAATAAATAATTTTATTATTTATTGTATTTGATTTTATGTTGTGCTTTATAAAAGAAATAAATCAGACCTAATTTATTTTTGGTTAAATTACTCTTTTGATCCTTCTATTTGTTAAGTAATGTCAATTTGGTACTCAAGTTTTTTTTGTCCTTACCATTAGTTTGACCATACGGTGTTAAAGTCATGTGTCAATTTCTGGTTTTTTTAAGTTTTTTTTTTAATTTGTTTATTTTTTACACGTGTCACTTCACAATTGTACCACGTGTCAAAATTGTTCAATTTGGTCTCTATATTTGTTTTTAGTTTCAATTTAGTCTCAATTTTTGTAAAAATGAAGCAATATTGTCCCTCCTTAAATTGACACTCAATTTACTTTTTAATAAATCTTATGGTGATATTCTTACTAAAGTTAACGTTTTTATTAAATATTTCTAGAAATATTTTAAATTAAATTTAAATTCTGTACAAAACATTAAACTTTGGTTTTGTTTTGAACTTGAAATTTAGTTCATAAACTTATGTGTGACAAGTTATTTGATTTTTAGTTTTCACTAAATTTGTATAATATGGTACACTTGATGTCTTTTCATATGATGACAAGATTGTTAATTGTTGAAATTAAGTTTGAGATTTAACTTTGTTTAATAATAAAACTAAAAAAAGAATTGTTTAAAAATATTTATAGAAATATTTTATAAAAATGTCAATTTTAGTAATAATATCACCATAAGATTTATACAAAGAGTAAATTGAATGTCAATTTATCACCATAATAATATTGCTTCATTTTTACAAAAATTGAAACTAAAAACAAATATAGGGACCAAATTGAATAATGTTGACACGTGACAAAATTGTAAAGTGATGTGTGAAAAATAAAATAAAAATTAAAAAAAAAATAAAAAACAATAAAAAAATTCAACAAAATCAGAAATTGACACGTAGCGTTGATTTGATCGCCGTTTGGTCAAAATTAACAATAAGAACCAAATTGAATCATTTAAAAAAAAATGAGGATCAATTCGAACTATTTGACAAATACAATGACCAAAAGAATAATTTAACTTTTATCTTTTATCAATTTTAAATATACACTACATATAATTTAAAAATTAAAAAAATTGAAAATTTCTAAAAAATATATACATATAATTTTAATTTTTTTTAAAGAAATTGGGGACCATGACCTCGTACAGTCCCTTATATAATTCACATTTGCCTCTTCATTCTCCCACTAACATTTAGAAGGTCTAATCTACTTTCCGTGAATTTAAAAGGAAAGGGACAGAAACTTCCTTAACTAATATCATACTACCAACTTATAATTCTCCGTAAAAAAATAATATGTCTCATATTTGTCACTCAGATTGATTTCTCTCAACTTATAATATTTTAACTAACGTTGACACTCAAAATTTAATTTATCATCTGAAATATTTTACCCACAGAGACCTCTTATTTGAATGTTTTTCCTTTTATCAGCAATAACTAATAATAAAATTTTAAAAAATTGAGATATTAAGAATGTCATGGATAGAAAATCTATAATTCAGATCACATTTCCTAACACTTGAATGTTACATTCCAAAAAAAAAAATCTATTTGCCTCTATATTATAGCTCCTACACCCTAAAATGGAGTCTACATTGATCTTCATTTCTTATACATCTTTTTCTTTGTTACTTAAAATTTTGACTATGGCAAAACTTGCAAGTATTATCAACTGAGGGTTAAATTTAAACTGTAGAATAGAAATGAAATAATTTACATTATTAATGTTTATGTAACTTTTTTTTTCTTGATCTCATCTTTGTGTTCTCTTGTTGCAGCTGTGATTCATCCATTTGCTGAACACGTATCATATTTCGTTCTGTTTGCAATTCCACTGTTAACCCCAGTCTTCACTGACACAGTGTCTTTGATCACCGTATTTGGATACGTGACTTACATTGATTTTATGAATAATATGGGTCATTGCAACTTTGAGATTGTTCCAAAGTGGCTCTTTGGCATCTTCCCCCTTCTCAAGTACTTCATGTACACCCCTTCGTAAGTATTTACTTTCGGGGTTAAATATATTTTTGGTCAAATAAATTTAGAATTAGTCCATTTTGAAATTTTAGATCAATTTAGTCCTTTATCTTTTAAAATACGTGGATTTAGTCATTTTAATCAAATTTTGTTAGGGTTATTTCATATTTCGTACGCATTTCAGGATTATATTTGTGTTATTTATATTGTTTAACACATTTTTGTTTTAATGTTAAGTCAAATACACACATTTAAAATATCAAATAAACTTAACAAAATTTGATTAAAATGACTAAATTCACGTATTTCGAAATATGAACGATTAAATTGGTCCAAAATTTTGAAATGTACTAATTCCAAAATTCACTCAAAGTTAAGGGACCAAAAACATATTTAACCCTTACTTTTATAATTGAACCAATTTTTATCATTCATTATATTTGTTCTCAAATAAGGAAACCGATTTATCTATTCTTTATCAACAATAAAAGAAATAACTGTGAATATGGGGTAAGAAATCACAATTGAAATTCTATACTTAAAAATTCTATGTAACTAAATGTACTTATTTTGTTTATATCTAACAGGTTTCACTCCTTGCACCATACTCAATTTAGGACAAATTACTCTCTCTTTATGCCATTTTATGACTACATCTATGGCACCATAGACAAAAGTTCTGATCAATTACATGATTCAGCATTGAAACGACAAGAAGAAACCCCAGATGTTGTGCACTTAACACACCTCACAACACCAAAATCGATCTATCATCTAAGACTTGGATTTTCTTCCTTAGCCTCCAAACCCTACACACCCAAATGGTACCTTTTCTTCATGTGGCCTCTCACAGCTTTCTCAATGATCCTCACATGGATATATGGTCGAACATTCATTGTGGAGGAAAATCGTTTTCACAAACTCAAGTTGCAAACTTGGGCAATACCCAAGTACAATTTTCAGGTAAAATATGTTACAATTTTTCTAAGTCAAGGAAAAATTTACTACTTTTGAAAGATTTTTTCCTCTTTCCCTTCTTTCTAACCACTAGACCACCTTTTTACTCTTTGAATTTTTCTTTATATACAATAGACAACTTTTTTTATTTTGAATAAGTGTGAAACTTTCAATTCATATTTGAATTCTGAATAATATGTCGGGATTTACATATATTGGAACTTTTTTACTACGGAAAACAACATAGACGTAAATGTTACTACTTTTAAAATGAGTTGTTTTTGGAAGTTTTTACGAGATACACTAGAGAGATTTATTATGAAAAATGATATTTTGACTACTAAATTTTGACAACTTTCTCTTACAACATGATGTATCATCTTCTAATTGGTTTTTGAATATTGAGAATGAGAAAAAAGAAAAACATAAAACCACTTAGAAGATGACACCAAAGATTGTAAGAGAAAATTGTCAAAATTTAGTAGTTAAAAAATCATTTTCCATTTATTATATTATATGTATGAGTTGTTTATATAAAAAAGAGATATGATGATATAAATACTTAATATCATTATATTTTGTAGTAATGTGTAAAATAACACTTTATATGACTATGCAATTTCTTTGTAGTATTCATTGCAATCACAAAAGTTGAGTATCAACAAAATGATAGAGAAAGCAATATTAGATGCAGACAAAAATGGTGTAAAAGTGGTGAGCCTAGGTCTTATGAATCAAGGGGAGGAGCTTAACATCTATGGAGGATTATATGTTAGCAAACATCCTAAGCTAAAAGTTAAGGTTGTTGATGGAAGCAGTCTTGTAGTTGCTGTTGTTCTTAACAGTGTTCCTAAAGGAACAACACAAGTATTACTCAGGGGCAAACTCACCAAGGTTGCTTGCACTCTTGCTTTCAAATTGTGTCACCAAGGAATCAAGGTTCACATTTTTAATTAATTGCATACATTTAATTTCTTTATAGACATGTGTATTATTTTAATTTATTTAACTATAAACTCTCTTTATTTTGATCTCACATGCATGATTACTATATTTCAGGTTGCTACAATGCATCAGGATGATTATGTGAAGCTAAAGAATTTGTTCAATAGCTCTGCAACTAACTTGTCTAATTTGATCATTGAGAAAAGCTGCACCCAGAAGGTATTGATGTAAACGAAATTTTCCTAGTTCATATATTCTAAAATTTGATCCGTCTACTATATATAAGGTTTAATTAGTCAGATGATACCCATTTTCATTTAGATGTATCAATTTGATATCCCTTTTTAAAAAGATGTCAATTGAGTCCCAACTTTTGAAAATATGCCTCAATTAGGTCATTTTCAGCAAAAAATTGTTAACACCGGTATTGATATTTAAAATGACTTACAAAATTAAGTATTAATATTTATATCAAAATTTAGTGGTAAAAGTCATGAATTAAGTTAACGATTTTAGTAATTTTTGTTTGAAAGAGACCTGTTAAAGACACTTTTTCAAAATTTAAGATTAGATTGACACATTTTTAAAAGTGAGTACCAAGCTGACACATCTGAACAAAAGTGAGTACCATCGACTAATTAAACCAACATACATATAAAATATAAAGTACATATAATAACTTTCACCCTATTCACTTGTGCAAAGTTAATTAATATAGTCGTGATAAGTTGTAGTGAAAAATAAAATTTTCTTTAGTCTCTCATCTTTCTTTTTATTTATATAGATTTGGTTAGTTGGAGATGAATTGACTGAAAAGGAACAATTGCATGCACCCAAAGGAACATTGTTTATTCCATACTCACAATTCCCACCAAAGAAATATCGAAAGGATTGCTCCTACCATTGCACCCCAGCAATGCTGATTCCTAGTTGCGTTGAAAATGTCCATTCTTGTGAGGTTTGTTCACATAATATTTTCAATCTTCAAATGATTAATTCAATCGTGTTATTCAGTTTGTACATGGAGGGTTCAATGTTTTGGTTAGAATCTCAAATGATAAAATTTCAAACACCTTGCGTATATTGCAGGATTGGTTACCAAGGAGGGTAATGAGTGCATGGCGCATAGCTGGAATAGTACATTCTTTAGAAACATGGAATGAACATGAGTGCCACTACACAATGCAAAACATAGATAAAGTTTGGCATTCAACACTTCATCATGGATTTCAACCTCTTGCTGTATCTGGCTGTGATCATACCAGTACTAATACACTGAATTTCATCAGAACTTAGGATAAATAATCTTCTAAAAAATCTTCGTGTTGTACCTCGTGTTCTATCAATGCTATCTTATCTATAAAAACATTCACACGCTTGTGTCCATCAAAGAGTTAGCTCGGTGTGAGAAAATTAAATAATTAAAGTGTTTGGCACTGTACTTGCCTTAGCTCTTCCAAAGGTATTAGTTATGGTTATCATATGCTTAAACAAGCAAATTAATGTATGTATCTACATGTATCAATAGAAATTTAGCATGTCTACATGCTACCTTTCTTCTATATGCAATTAAATATTTCTTTAAAGCAATCAATGTTAAAAGAAAATTTACATTCTACATCATCATTATAATAGGAATGTTGCTAGAATTTTATGTGAGTTTGGTCTCAAATTAAATAAGAATGAGATTGAAAAATAATATATAAAAAAGAAAACTCACATATTTATTATCTTAATGTTTTGAAATGGAAATTATGGTATAAACTTCTTATATGAAATGTTATGATTCATTAATATGAAATCTCCCTAACATTTCTCTTAAAGAAAAAAAAAATCCAACGAATTGATGGTATAAACATGAAACAAACACATCAGTGATGTAGTGCAAAAATAATGTGAATTAAATTTAAATATTATTGAAAAGGTTAAGCTTATATAATCCAATTATACAGTATGAAAAATAGATTTTGAGTTTCGCTTCTTGAGTTTCTCAGTGAGCTGATGCTTGAAATTTACCTTTTTTATTTATTTATAACTTTTTTTATTTACTATCTTGAATTAAATGGTTTCAACAACCAAAATTAATTAACTTTGAAATAATTTTTGATTCTATGAAATCTTTAAATTTTTCACACTTCTCCAATCATCATTAAATCTTTTACATTTCTTTCATAAATCATCATCATCATCAAAAATTTTTATTGAAGATGTCCATCTTCTTTTGTCAATAAAATTTACTTTTATAATTATAAGAATAATAATTTTATTATTTTTTGTTTCTATAAAAAAAAGTGAACACATGACATGTTTTACTTTATAATTAAAAGACTTCACTTTCCTTATTTTTTTTAATTTGCTTCTTGCTTACAAAAATTTGTAAGGAAAATATTGAAAGCTTTTACTTTTTCTTTTCATTTTTTCAACAAATTTTAGAAAAACATATATTAAAAGTAAAATAACTTTTTGATAATCAAATGATTAAAACAGAAAATAGAAACCCAAGAACAAATGCAAGAACAGTTCATTCTAGTCGGTGATAAAGCTTACAGCATCAGAATTCAAATTCTCATGCTACTTTAAATTTTCAATCATAATTCCCCAACCTGTTTGTTTGTATTTGCAAATGGAAAAAAGAAAAACACGTAAAGTAAAGTAAAATAAAATAATATATATATATATATATATATATATATATATATATATATATATATATATATATATATAGATATATATATATATATATATATATATATATATATATATATATATATATATATCCACATAAAAGTGTGAAACAATACATTAAAAATCACAAAGTGATTATAACTTTTACATAATAATAAATCATGTCAAACATTTTACAATATTTACATATATTTATATTATATATAAACATTATATTAGTATTTACATTTTTAATTAATATAACAAATCAATTATAAATATATTAAAATAAGAAATAAGAAAATTATTGAGTAATATTGATTACATTAACATCACAAAAACAAATACAAATACAAAAGATATAAAAATAAAAAATAAGTGTACAAAGCAAACTTAACATTATTCATCCAACAAGTCTAAGAGAATGAAACCATCATTATCTAAGGCACCAACTTATACCCTTCTATCCCTAACTAATGATTCAGTAACCACAACAAAACAATGATTCATACAATCTACTAAAACCCCTTTTGAGTTATAAAAGATAAAACCAAATCAATTAACTGGATTAACTATGGGACATAAATCACCTGGCACTAAAGGCAAATATGAAAAAAAAATGAAATGAGAAGAAATACTATACTCAAAAGACCTCTGCCACATTTCAGTTAAACCAATCACGACAAATTGCTGGAATTCTGGTATGCTACAAATGATCATTCTGACATTTCACTGGCTGTTATTTTGTGAAAATTTTGTACATTTAAAGAATTGAAGCTTGAGGCGTATTATAAAAGGCTACAATGGTCGGTTACCATATTTCAGCTTCATCTTAATTTAACTGCACAAAACAGATCAATATCAGACACATTTCTGAGTATGAGTATATATCAAGCTTAATGACAATCAAGTGATAACCAAATAAAAAAATAAAAAAAAGTATACATAATGGATTTTAATGGATTGGAGAATAGAGACTCAAGTATACATACATGATGTAAGGAATTATGTTAACAAATCGCAAGAGATAATGCAAAAGAGGAAAACCAAATAATAATCTGAGCTACTCCTATGTATTGATATGACATTTTCATATGCAATACTGATTAACATATACAGTTAATGGAGCTAGTTCAAGGTAAATCAGAGATTCATAGTAGTACCTTCAATTGTGTACCCACATAGGATCCAAAGAGAAAAGTTTTTCGCTTCTTGTAGCAGAAGCAGAAGCAGGAGCTCTTGGTGGTGGAGCATGTACACTAATTGGGAGAACCCATTCCGTTTTCTCCCTTGTCTCCACCAAAAGAGGATGATCATACCTGTGGTTCAAAAAATCCATGGATAGAGTCTAAGGATGAAAAATTGTAAAAAAAGAAATAAACTATGAGCAAACAATAGGTGGGTTATGAATTGAAAAATAAGTAGGGTGGAGCAAAAGATGGCATAGTGTGGACTGTAGAATGAATTGGAGTTGTGAAAATGGTTACAAGAGTTAGTGAAGGTTGGAAGTCATACTTTTTCCAATCTACACGCTTTGGAGTTGTGAAAAATTCAAAGCGGAGAACCCACTGCACAGAAACATGTTGAGTTGAGAAGGACATTGGGCCATCCATGGGGATAGAAAAGAGAAAGCTTGTCTGCAATAAATCTGCTACAACCTCATGATGATCGCTCTGAACCTAGAAGTATAGTTGAGAACCACAATTATCAGAAGCCAGTAATATATTAGAATACATGTATGCTCATCAATTTTCTCTAGTTTGATAATGATCCATTCTTTTTCTAGAGTAAAACGTAGACTGACACTATACAAGCAAGTCTTTCAAAAAGTCAATCAGAGATTGGCCCCTTGAATAATCATGCATATGGTTAATCAAAAGGCGCCACTAAAGAAAATCTGCATCATTATTTCTGAGTAACACATTGTAGTTATCAGTGACAATGGACTTCTAATGATTACATCAAATGGTGCATAGCATAGCGTGGCTATATTGAAACTCTGCACTTGATATATAAAAAAGTATATGATTAAATATGTCAATGCTTTAAGTGTAATTTGTGCCCACAAAGTCCGAGAAAACATATAGAAAAACTACACCAGCTACAAGAGTAGCAAAGCTATAGGTAGCAAAAGCTATGTGGCAACAAGAACCAAAAGACATCGGTGTAGCATATATGAGTTTTGAGATGGATGAAAAGTCATACAAGAACGATATGATCAAGACACACACTAGGGAAAAAGTAAAAATAAATAAAATCAAAGGCAGCCAGATGAAAAGAGGTAGATTGGAGCTAAAGAAAACTTTAGCTTAATATAAATAGATTTAGTGGATAGTCTTTATGCATTGCAATTGAAACCAATCAATATTCAACAGAAGCTTCAGTAGTGAGATCTAAGTAACAAATACCCTTGTGATTGTAGGAGAATTCCTTCTAGAAGGATGGACAAATCGCCGATTTATGGTTTCTGAAGTTTCAAGCGTTATTGATATCTGAAAATAATAATTATGATAGTAAATTCAGTTCCAGTGAAACAACCACAAAAAAATCATCTGTTAACTACTAGTTTAATCTCAACAGACAAGGGCAGTCACCTCAAGGCATCTCCTAGCTCCTTCTTCGTGAAAGAAAGTGAGAGTGCCACCTATCTGTAACAAGAAAGTTGTTGGTAAATATAGAACTCCTATATACGCCATGTATCAACTCTACTTCATAATACTTACCACATCACTGAAGTAATAAGTTGAGTCCGAATTTTTAGGATAAAATTTAAGCAAAACTTGATCATCAAGTCGGATATTATAAGACCTTCCTCTAATAAAGCCTTCTCCTGCAGAAAATGACTGCAAAAAATTAGTTTACATGGAACGGGAATTTTTTTTTTTTAAAAAAAAATGAAGTACAATATTCATTGTGTCCAAAGCACATAAAATCATTTTAGAAGCATAGAAAATGCATCAATTCATATGATAAAGATTATACAGCACCAGCTTCAGCTGAAGAGGATGCTCCCACATCTTCTCCGGAAAAATTCTTTTGCGGCTTCTGTTGCTCATTTGGGGACACAACGGCAAATAACTTTTGGCTTGACAAGACATCTGTTTTATAAAAGAATTAGCATAGCAAGTATTTAAGTTCAAAGCAAAAGTAAAAGATAACTCGTACCATTCAGAAACTAATAAACCAATACAGCTTTATACTGTTTCAAAAATAAATTTCCATAAAAAAAAATGGGCAGTTTCACGGATAAGGACATTCTGCTATAAGTTTAATTTGCTCACCAGAACCAGAATCAGATAATACTTCAGCAACAGACAGCCGAGGTAGTGCCATATTTGAAGATAAACTTGTTCGGAAACCTTCTACAGTAGAAGCATCCCTGGTCAATGATCTTGCAGAAGAAGATCGCAGTGACAATGAACTTCCAAAGCCTCTATATAGGCTCTCCTTCATGGGGTTATAAGAAGAAACAGATGAGATGTCATCTCTTGAGCTGTCATAGCCCTCCTCTACTCCATCATAAATATCATTTGCTCTAACCTGTAAAGAAATTATTCCATTTTATCTAGAGTACAAGAAAAAGAACAGCATAAAATAAGTGAAATGCCAAAAGTTAGCTTTATGGGCAGCCAGAAATGAGATAAAAAATTCCGCGAAAAGAATTTGAAATAAAGTTTTATATTGTTTCATTAGTAACCAGATAATAAGCACCAAGCACTCAGGGAACCCACCCCTTAAAAGCTAGTTGTTGAAGAGAACCAAACACTTAAATACCCATTTGAAAATCCCACACCACTTGATAAGAGGCTAAGGAACATCATAATACCCGAGTCTCTATCATAGCACCACCACCACTGAGAGTCAACATTCCGCACACTTCACTAGGTAATACTTCACTCAATTTCCTAATGATTAGAACCACCCTCCACCTATCAAAAAACCCTTCGTAAGCCTTCCCGAGACACCAACAGCTAGCTCTAATACGAACTAGAAAACCCACCTTTACAAGTTAGCGATTAAGGACTTAAGAGAGGAGAACAAAACATTTAAATATTCTATTGAGCATCTCAGACTACATGATGTGGGACTTTAGCATCCGATAGTACCCAAGTCTCCATCAGTCCCCATATCCATGTCAATGTAGTTGGCGTGCTTCATAGGATTCTAACCTAGCTATGAGTAAGCGATTGTTGAAAGGATTAGTGAGAAAAAAGGTCGTGGAGGATGGTACCACTCTTGTACCTTGAGAAGAGAGAAATCGAGAAGGAATATAATTAATGTGTAGTATTCTTGTGTATAATGAAGAACAGATACAATAATAAGAAGAGATACAATAATAAGGAACAAAATCAATATCTAATGATGGAAAATATTTGGCAAGATATTTCCCTATCAAATGATGTTATAGTTGTCTATTTAGTGTAGTCAAATCATAACAACATACCAACTCATATCTCTAACACTCCCTTTCAAGCTGGAACATATGTATCATGAGACATGCTTGTTACAACAAGACCACTTGAGAGACTTAGTAAGTATGTCAGTCAGTTGGTTGCCAAAGCTAACAAAGTAAATAATGACAGCTAGTAGATATTTTCCACACATAACTTTTTGTCTCTCAGAGTGACAATTAATCTTCAATATGTTTAGACCTTTCCAATCATATCTTTAACACTCTTCCTCAAGTTTGAACATATCTATCACTACTCAAGCTTTTTAAATATAGTATTTAAAATAATACTATGGTAAACAATACTCGTCAAAAAATCATCAACCGTAAGCAGTATTCGTCAGAAAAACATCGACGATAAATAACATTAGACAAAAAATGTCAAAAGTAAACATTACTCACCAGAAAACACTTAAGCAGTACACAGATGCCAGGAAACCTCAAAGCAAACAATATATCCCAAAAAAATCTGTCATCGGTAAACAATATTTGCCAGAAAAACATTGGCAGTAAACAGTGCTAGCCAAAATTTAATTGGCAGTGAACTGTGATAGGAACTGTGAACAATGTGTCATCTTCAATGAACAATGGTTTCCCTATAACAGTATTTCTCAGCAAAGTCCTGCCCCCCCCCCCCCCCCCCAAAAAAAAATGTTTTTTAGTCTGACCATTTTAATTTTACTCTAGGTTATCATTATTTGTTCCTCCTGTTGGTCCTCCACAACAACCTCTCTTATCCCCTGATGCTAATCACCCTTTTCATGATCATCATCCTTCCTGTGTCACCCACTCATCCTCTTCTCCTTCTAGACCAGTTAATATTCACCCCATGCAAACCAGGTCCAAATCTGGCCTACATAATCCAATCTTCATCCTTCATTGTTTCTAGCTCACAGTGAACCAAAAGGAATCAAACAGGCTCTCATTGATCCAAATTGGTTGTCAGCCATGCAGCATGAGTACTCTGCACTCATGAAGAATCACACATGGGATTTAGTTCTTCTCCCTTCTGATCAAGAAGCCACTGGCTGTAAATGAGTTTTTCGCATAAGCGAATGCAGATGGGTCATTCAATAAATAAAAAGGCCATCTTGTGGCTAAGGGGTTTCAACATGCTCCTAGATTTGAATTTCATGACACATCTGCAGACATCAATCCCACTATTTTCATTCTAGTGTATGTGGATGATATCATCACTACTGGCCGTTTATCATCCCTCACAACACAAAGCAAGCACACTCGTGATCTTCACAAAAACCAACTTGGTTGAAGCTCATTGTTTCTTCTCCTGTGGCTTCTTCCTGCAAATTATCTAAAACAGGTGGGCATTTATTTTCAAACCCTACGCCCTACAGATCTGTAGTTTGTGCTCTGCAGTATGTTACTCTTACCAGACCTGAATTAGCTTTGTTGCAGTCAACAAAGTTTGCCAAATCATGGCAACATCTCTTGATACTTACTGGGTGGCAGGCAAGAGAATTCTATGGTACCTTAAAGGAACTATCTTTCATGGTCAATCATATTCTAGCCTTGGATCAATGGATAGATTTGTTGACAAAGCCTCTTTCTACAACCACATTTGTTTTGCTCAAAGACAAACTCAATGTGACAGAAATATCTCATGCACGTCCACCTTGAGTTTGAGGGGGGCTATTAGGATATATTAAAATAAAAGAATATAAAAGATATTCTTTTCTCTCTCTGTATCTTTCTGTTACATTTTTCCCTCTTCAGTTTGTTATTTCAGATGTCTCTTTTGGTGAATCTGTTTTGGGTTTTTTGGTCTTTTTGCTTACAAGTGTAGCTACTATAAATGCTCCCTTTTTATTCAGATTTATACATAATAGAAATGATAAAATATCACATCAGTTTCTCTTTTCTCTAAGAATAATTAAAACCAAATACAGGCATTCTTAAAATAATAGATGGCAATCGAATATAGGCTAAAACACAGATAAGTTTAGTTTACCCAATTAAAAAATATCACCAATAGCATACCCAATCAGCATCTCCATCCATCTCTTTCCAAAATATATCCAGTTGTACAGTAGTTAAGGGAACAATATCTGAAAATGTATAAACACATGGATATATTACTTGTAATGTTCCACAAAAATTAAGATGACTCAAACTAAACTACATGAAATAAAAATGTATAGTTGCAAAAAAAAAAACAAGAAAAAAAAAAAAAAAAAAACAAAAAAGAA
>Ga0214543_1005559_pt1 | contig 23052 bp, 15 predicted proteins | sample CNSS2metaG_FD_160094 | JGI IMG/M metagenome (GOLD analysis project Ga0214543, IMG submission 160094) | Root nodule microbial communities from cowpea collected in UCLA plant growth center, Los Angeles, California, USA - CNSS2 | ecosystem: Host-associated > Plants > Roots > Nodule | place: USA... | reverse complement strand
TATTATTATTTTTATTATTAATATTATTATTATTATTTTATTTTATAATTATTACTATTATTAATATTTTATTTCATTATTATTATTATTATTTATTATTATTATTATTATTCCTATTATTATTATTATTATTTTACATTATTTTTTTACTATTATTTTATTATTATTGTTATTATTATATTTTATATTTTATTTATGATTTTATTATCATTATTAATGTTTTATTATTATTGCTTTATTTTGTTATTATTATTATTACTTTGCTATTATTGTTTTAACTTATTAGTATTATTTTTTTATTATTATTGTTTCATTTGATTTGATTTTATTATTGTTTTTATTATTATTATTATTAATGTTGTTTTGTTTTATTATTATTATTATTATTATTATTATTATTATTATTGTTGTTGTTGTTGTTGTTATTAGTTTTATTATTATCATTTATTGTTTTATTGCTCATGTGATATTTTGGGGTAATAGTTATATATTTTTCCTGTTTTTGTATATTGTTTGGTTGTTCAACATTGTGTTGGACTATGATCCAATCATGTGATTATGACTGGATAAGCATATTTCATGTTATGGATTGTATGTATAGTGTTTGGGGTTCTTTGGAACTTGCTTCAAAGTGCCAAAAACCAATAGCAGTGACGCTACTGGTGTGGCGCCTAGTGGCTTGGGGTGTGCTGCTTGGCGACTTGGGGTGCGTTGCCAGGTGATAAAAGAAAACCAGAGAAGCTTGAAACGCATGGCGCCTAGCGAAAAATGTGATCCCGCCAATCGGAAAAGATCTGGTAGAGGCTCTGGAAAGCACGTGGCGATTGGTGGTGAGGAGTGTCCTACCCGGCGATAACTACAGGCATGGGCATCAGAGGCGCGTTTGCGTCTGGCGGTACGTGTCCCCCGCCAGGCGGTTTGGAAGTGGGCAGTGCCTGGTGGTACGTGTCCCCCACTAGGTGATTTTGCTGCTACAACTTTGGGTAGTTGGTTCTGCAGGCGTGATCTACAAGGCTTTTAGTGATGCTTCAAAGGTGGGTTTGCTGGTGTTCCTTGAGTTGAGCTCGGAACGTATCCCTTGAGTTGAGCTCGGGATAGGGGTTAAGCACGTGGCATTCCTCGAGTTGAGCTCGGAATGGCATCCCTCGAGTTGAGCTCGGGATGGCGGATGAACACGAGGAACCCTTGAGTTGAGCTCGGGTTAGCGAGTGTTGCCGATGTAAGTGTGCTGGTTGTGGCCAGTATGGATGGGTCCAGATAAATTGCCCTCCTTAGTAGTTGACTGACGAGTTTGGTAGTCTTGGGACGTTGCGAACTATGTTCGTATTTGGGAACTCCACCTGACGTTACGGTGTATGATCGGTAACATGGTTTCCCGCACGTGCTCTATCGGTTGTGGCCGATAGGTATGGCAACAATTCATCTTGAAGTAATCACTAGAAGATGTAGAACACGATTCACATGGTGGTGGCCATGTGGTATGGCATTAATGAAAGGAACTTTCCCTGATGTGAATGATGTGTTATATATGTATATGAGTGTCTTATATATATATATGTATATATATATATGTGGTTTATTCTGTTAGCTCACCTTATCTGCTTGTGTTTGGCGATGATCGGTACACGGGAGCATATGATGTTGAAGGTGGATTCGTTGAGGCTTGGCAACGGAGCGGGGATAGCTTGGGAGTTTTTATGATTTATGGCTTTGAAATAAATTGTAAACACTATGGATGTTTTATATTATTTTGAGTTTTATAAATTATGGAATTTTAGACTATTCATAGATTTAATAAAGTTTTAAATTTCCCGCGTTTTGGGGAAATGATGCTTTAATAAATGAAGCTAACGTAATATTTCTTTACTTTTTATTTAAAATCCGTAATATCCTGACGGGATGTTACAATCGGCATGACACCACATGAGGCTCTTTATGGTAAGAAATGTAGAACCCCTCTATGTTGGTTTCAAGATGGGGAAGCAGTACTTGTGGGACCAGACTACTCATAAGGTAAGGATGGCGAGGGACAAAATGCAGGCTTCTTAGAGTAGGCAGAAGGCCTATGTGGACCGTAGGAGGAGACCCTTGGAGTTCGCGGCAGAAGATCATGTGTTCTTGAGGGTGACTCGAACCATTGGTGTGGGAAGGGCTCTCCGTTCAAGGAAACTCTCTCCTAAGTTTCTTGGCCCTTACCAGATATCGAGGAGGATTGGGCCAGTAGCTTATGAGATAACCTTGCCTCCTCAGTTGGCAAATCTCCATCCGGTGTTCCATGTGTCACAACTGAGGAAGTATGTGTTTGATCCGGCTCATGTGTTGGAAGTAGAGGATATACAAATCAAAGAGGACCTCATTATAGAAGTGCCACCCATTGCTTTAGACGATAGTAAAGTTGAGGAATGCCGAGGAAAAATAGTCAGCCTTGTCAAAGTCATATAGGATCAGAGAACCGGTGACTCTACGTGAGAGTTAGAGGAGGATATGAGGAAATCACACCTGCATCTTTTTACTTGGTAAGTTTTCATTTTCTAGGTCAAAAATTTTTGTTGTTGGGGAGAATGTAAGGCCTAATTTTTCTGCCCTAATGTTTTAAGGGCTGACATTTAATCTGTTAGGCCTAAGGGCTGGCCCATAGGGTGCTAAGGCCCCTAAGGCAGCCAAACCCCTCCCATTCTGATCATTCTTGCGGAAATAGCTCACAACTTACTCTTTTTTTCATCCTCAAAGTTATGCTAGGGTTTTGAAGTTCAGTCATATCTGAGTTGGTTTGGCCTCGTTTTGCTCACGTAAGTTGTTCATGAACCCTTACCCTTCATCCCTGGTTTAGTTCTTCGTGTTTCCTGTTAGGGCTTTGTGTAATAATCTCGTGCCTCATATATGTTAGGGTTTCTCAGATCTTAAATCTACTCCGGGAGTTCTCGTACTCATTCGCTTCAGTGTCGGAGTTGTTTGGCTAACCCTTTCTAGGTAAGGGAAGCTAGAACCTCCTTGTTTAAATGCGATTGTGGGTTGTTTTGTTTTTGTTTCACAATTCTTGAGATTGTGTACTACTGTGAATGCATGGGATGCTTGGTTGTGTTGTTTGGTATGTACGTATGGCTGACGCAGGTGCGAACAGTGGCGATGCCTGATAATCTCACCCAAGCAAGCTTGTCTCGTTTAGGCGAGACTAACAGAAGTTCGCTTAGGATTTCTGCTCGAGAGGTCGTTTAAGCGACGAGTCCCCGTTTTGAGCGAGGTCTCGCTTAGACGAGGAGGGCTCGCCTAAGCGAGATCTCGTAGGAAGCCACTATTTCCACTCCTTGAGTTCTCGCCTAAACGAGGGGAGCCCACCTGAGCGAGAGAAACCTCTTGCTTGAGTGAGCACCTTCAGCCTGAGCGAGAGTTGGAAGAGGATGCGTCCTTGTTTTGATTTCTTCTATGTTATTGGATGAATGTCACGTGTATGGTTGAATTATTGTATTAAAGCATGTTCTGATTGATTATGCATGAGTGATGTGGTTCATGGGTTATGAATGATGGGTTTGGTATGATCTTGGCATGTGATTTAAATAAGATGGTTGGTATCAAAGTGGCATGGTATTGATATGAAATACAATTCTATATTCATGGTTTGGTAAGGATGAGATGGTATGGATTCAACATTTGGATATGAATAAGGACGGGTTGAAAAGGTTGGCATGAGGTTATGTGCATGATAAATATTACTTGATTGATTGAGTATGATTGGTTTTGGTCAGTGCGTAATTCCATAGGCCTCTAGGTGAGACCTCATGGTCGTGCTTTAGTGGTCGGGACGTAATTCCATGGCCCCTGTTAGTGGGAGTCCATGGTGGTGCCCCATCTATATAATTTGGTAAGGATTCAATGTAAGGTTGCATCCTGACGCTCTAAGGAGTTAGTTAGTCTCACATAGAACGGACTGACTCTTGTGGTGAGAGTAGCAGGAGGCTTGAAACTCATTAATGACTAATCTTGTGTGTGGGGGATTGAAATTATGTAACACTTGTAACACTTAGCTCGGGGGTGAGCAGAGATATCCACCACAAGTGCAAGCATCCGTTGAATCTGACTAAATTATACATATCCGGATGAGTCGTGTCGAGTCTTAGTGTATTGTTTGGAAGGTCATAACATGTTTGGGTGATGTATGTATAATTGACTATTGAAGTGTATATGATTGCATGATAAAACTATTTTCTCGACTCTAGCTTACCCTTCTGTTGTTTGTTGTATGTTTGGTATGTGTGGTTTTCTCTTTTGCGATGATCATCAATTTATTGGTGTGAGCAGATGTGAGAAACACCCATGGTCAACAGGAGGTGATGGTTCCACTGCGTAGTCCACCTGGGCTGGATTCTTCTGTCTTGGGCTCTCTCTTGGGCTAAGGCCCATGTACTGTTTTATATTCTAGTACATTATTAACTATTGTCAAGTTTTTGTATTGCTGCTCGGTTTTGGCATACTGGTGTGCCTTGGATTCCTTGGAGAAACTTTTGGATAATTATGTGAAGTGAAGTCACACTTCGAATCTTCACTCTTTATATTATTTTGTGTGACGCTTTCATATAATTAAGTTTAATTATTAAATGGGGCGTTACATGAAAAGTGGTTGTGTGATTGGGAACATAGATAACAATGGAATTTTTTAATTGTTCACCAAAGATTATGAACGAATAGTAAAACATAACATTTGAACAAAAACATACGACGATTTACACGATTTTACGATTTTTTTTACGATCTTATTGATCTATCGTATTACGATTATGCATGTAATATAACTCGTAAATACGGTTTAAATAATAGGATCTTACGATTTTACTATTTAAATATCAATTTTGACTACCTTACTTATATCAACCTTCGAAGTTAGTTAATAAACATTCGACTCAAACTTTGATCTAGACCAACTCATCTTTAAGCATATAAATTATGTCCCCTAATTTTGTTCTCCTTATTTCTTTCAAAGATTACTTGATTTATACTCAAATAATTTATAATTATAATCCGAAATTAAAACTCCTAAGCCCTATTATAAAATTGAATTAAAAGGATAATAGAACATATTTATATTTTCTTTCTCTCCATAAAACCGCAACAAACCATTACCATTAAATTTATCTTTCTTCTATAAAGTGCTACCCTATACTTTCCTTTCTCTCCTAAAAATAATTCCTAATTATAGAAGTTAATAGAAAAAATATATTATAAATTATTTAATATCATTTTTTGATGCATCATAAATGAAATTAGTGTAATGGAGAGGAGAGAAATTAAAATCAATTGGAATCTCACCCACCCCACCACTTGAACGAAGCAAAACAATGAGTGCAGGATGAGTCCTCTCTCCACCCAACAGATTTTCTACTTTCTTTTTTTTTTCAATTGTTTTCTAATGAGCATTTAAAATATATCGTGTTAACATTTTAAATATTTTTTTAATATATTTTAAAAAGTCAAAATTAATAATAATTAATGTAGTGTGGAATGACGATGAAAAACAACACCAAAAAATCCAAATTTCTCGCACAACTTCTACTGCCAACCTGGCAAACTAGACGACGATGAGAGATTCAGAAGTAGGAACGAACGAAACAGTGCGGAACAGCAGATGAACAACATTTAGGTACGAAAAGAAGGAACGAACCAGTACGGATCAACTAAAATCAGAGAAACAAAAAATGATTTAGGTACTGTTTGATCGATTTCTGAATTTTTATTTTTTATGGATATTTTAAATTTTGAATTATTAATTTCTTTTAAAGAATAAATGTGTAGGTTTTACAGAGGGGTTTCCACTGGGAAGAACAACATCAATGATATCTGAGTCTAACCACATAAGACACTGATACTCCTCTCAACCCAAAACCTTAAGACAATGAGTCTTGATTCTTATATAGTGCTTTACTTTCTCATTTCTGGTTAATGTGAGACTTAGACTCACACTTGAATTCCTAACAAAATGTTGTGAATCAAGTCTCCAAAAACTAAACAACAAATTAAAATTAATATGGAAGACTTGTCATCAAATCCGGAAAGGCAAATAAAAATTTCAGCATATCATCCTAATGACAAGGAAAAGATACTAAGAGCATATTTTCAAAGAGGACCATGCCAACCCACTCAACATATATGAATGATTGTTTAATGATTTATATTGAGAAAGACGTGTTCAACAAAATTAACAATGACTTGAAGGATTGCTAATTTTGAGTTACATTATTAATCTCTATATTATAATCCAAAAACGTTTTGTTTTTTTTAACACCTCCATAACAATTAAAAAATAAATGCGAATTTAATTAAGTGTTTTGAGGTTAAACTCAAATTCAAAAAAGAAAACATTCATAATTTATTTTGTATGTTTCAAACTATTTATTTTATAAATTTAACTTTATGAAAAATATTTGCAGATTTGAATGCATAATCAAAATTCCTAATTATCAAGTATACTTTAACAGTGAAATCACAATGTGAAAATGTGATTAGGCGGACGTGAAGAACGCACCTGCTTACTCGGTATTTCCACGATTTCGCGAAAAACAGTTGTCAGTGATATCTCATGACAAAGTCAAAAATTTGTAATTTCAAAAACATGAATGATGGTTTTTGTTTTTCAACGAATGCAAGATAATACAAGGAAAAGAAAATGATAAATTCCTTCCCATCTCTATATTGAAAGTATAATTCATATTTACTTTTTCATAATGTTTGAGTGTGTATATTATATATTTCTTTTTTGACTTAGTTTCATTTATCCGTCAATTTCATCTAAAATTCCAAAGCTTTTTATTTTATAATATTTTTTACAATTCCCTTTTTCAATATATCTTTTTAATAATATATTTAAATTCTATATCACACCTAGCCGGTCTCGCTGACATATCCGCACATATCATCCTTCACCGACATACCTATATCGACAAAGGCTGGGGGACTGGTGTACCACACCTAACCAATTCAACCAAGTAATAATAATAAACGTCCACCATATCTACACGTGAAATTATTCAGGTAACCGGCCTAGGCTAACCTAATCCTAACCGGCCTAAACCGGTAACCTAAGACACTAAAAGAAATAACTAGCCTAGGACCACGTATTAGCAATGGCGGCACGAGCCGCCAAAGAGGTAATCGGCCTATGCTGACCACCCTAGTACACTTAACGAAATCAAAACCCACAACAGTGAAGACTAAGGGCCTAGGCCAAAGCCTAGGCCCACCTATAGCCCAAACCAGGGCCCAATCCATGGAATAGGCAAACATAATTAATAATCTATAAATGCACATGGACCCCACGAATTAAAAGTACGCATTCATTACTCCATTAATCACTTGATTTGACTTTTTGAGAGCTTTTAGCTGACTTAAGCTTTGGAGTCCCTTGCAGGTAATTCCTCCCAGGTCCAAGCCGATATATGCCAAATGGGAAGAGGCCAGCAGAGGAGATATAATACTTGTGCCTAACTGATCTTATTTGTCCCTTGCAAGAACAAATTCCTTTTAACAAATTATAAAAAAGAAACAACAAAATATTAAAATTTAAGGAAGGTCGTTAAACTACAAAGTTTTTATTTTTATAATATAATTTATATATTAAAAGTATTTGTTTTAATTTAATAAAAAAATTAATATATTTTGTTCAAGAAGATAAATAATCAAGTTATTAATCTAAAATTATATTGCTTTCAAAAATTGGTATTAAAATATTACAAGTTGGTCAAAGTTACTTTTACTTCCAAAGTGATTTAATTGCGTGATAGACTCGCCGGAAACTATAAATAGTACATCTTTTTGTAGTCTATAAAAGAGAAATAGATTTTTCAAATGAGAAATATCTCTCATCATACACTTCTCATTATAAACTATGAGAGGACACACACTCCTGTGCTTTTTTCTTTTACCATTTCTCTGCATAAACCACAATGCCAACGTCTTTCCAGCCAATGCCTATTTGCTTGGCAACGAGTGTTCCATGTTGCTCCTTTTGAAAAATAACCTAATATTCAACCCTACAATTTCCAAAAAACTCACTCTTTGGAATCAAAATCAAGATTGTTGTCAATGGAATGGAGTGACATGCAAAGAAGGTCGTGTTGTAGCCCTTGATCTCAGTGAGGAGTCTATCTCAGGAAGACTTCTTAATTCAACCGTTCTTTTTGGCCTTCAATATCTTCAAAGCTTGAATTTGGCTTTCAACAACTTCAGTTCGGTGATTCCTTCTGAACTCTGCAAACTCAATAATTTGAGGTATTTGAACTTTTCAAATGCTGGCTTTGAGGGGCAGATTCCTAATGAAATGTTTCATCTCAGAAGGTTAGTTATTCTTGACTTGTCTTCTTCAATCTCCTCACCTCACAGCCTGAAACTCGACAAGCCAAATATAGCAATGCTTTTGCAAAACCTTACAGAAATCACAGAATTATATCTAGATGGTATAACAATATCTGCAAAAGGACAAGAATGGTTTCATGCTTTATCTTCATTGCACAACTTACGTGTTCTAAGCATGTCATCATGCAATATGTCTGGACCTATTCATGCTTCCCTGGCTAAGCTTCTGTCACTCACTGTTCTGAATTTAAGCAACAACAGCATGTCCAGCTCAGTGCCAGATTCCTTAACAAACTTGTCCAATCTAGTCATACTGCAACTCAGAAGTTGTGGCTTGAATGGCTCTTTTCCGAAAGATATCTTCCTCATGCCATCATTAGAGGTGCTTGACATCTCAGACAATCAAGATCTTATGGGTTCTTTGCCAAACTTCCAACCACGTGGTTCTCTTCGTGACTTGAATCTCAGCGAGACAAGTTTCACAGGAAAGCTTCCGGGTGAAATTTCTAACTTGAAACATATTGATATATCTTATTGCCAATTTAATGGAACACTTCCTAGTTCAATGTTAGAACTCATCCAGCTAGTTTATCTGGACTTGTCTTCCAATAACTTTTCAGGTACACTTCCTTCTTTTAATATGTCCAAGAATCTTACATATTTGTCCCTCTCACATAATAGTTTAACAGGGGTGTTACCATCTAATCATTTTGAGGGCCTTAAAAATCTTGTCATCATTGATCTGGGGTTTAACTTTTTCAAAGGGACTCTTCCCTCATCTCTGCTTAAACTTCCATATTTACGAGAACTTAAACTTCCCTTTAATCAACTCACTGGTCTGTTGGATGAATCTGTGATGACCTCACCTACACTGGAGATGTTTGATTTGGGTAGTAATAATTTGGAAGGACCTATTCCTTTGTCTATATTTAACCTTAGAACACTTCGTGTCATTCAACTTAATTTAAACAAGTTTAATGGCACATTACAGTTGGACATGATTCGCAGGTTGAGTAACCTGACTTCATTATGCCTTTCGCATAACAATTTGTCAGTTGATATATACTCTAGAAATGATCATGATCCGTCACCCTTTCCTGCTCTAAGAAAAATAATGTTGGCATCTTGCAAGTTGAGAGGAATCCCTAGTTTTGTGAAAAATCAATCAACATTACTGTATCTTGACCTTGCTGACAACGAGATTCAAGGAACAATACCTTATTGGATTTGGCAACTTGAATATCTTCTTCACTTGGACCTTTCCAAAAATTTCCTAACAAAATTGGAAGGAAATGTCTGGAACTTGAGTTCAAACCTTATGCTTCTTGATCTTAGTTCCAACCAACTACAAGGGCCATTGCCATTCCTTCCAAGGTTAGTAAATTATATGGACTACTCAAACAATAGATTTAACTCGGTCATTCCAGCGGACATTGGAAATCGTCTCCCTTTCATATCAGTGTTGTCTCTTTCAAACAACAGTTTTCAGGGACAAATCCCCGAATCCTTTGTCCATGCTTCAAATCTTAGTCTGATGGATCTTTCTCACAATAACTTTGATGGAACGATACCTAAGTGTTTTGCTAAGTTGAGTAGCACTCTTCGGGTGTTGAACTTTGGTGGAAACAAACTTCAAGGATATATTCCTGATACTCTGTCAACTTCATGTTCTTTACAGTTATTGGACCTAAATGACAATCTCTTGGAGGGTACCATCCCAACATCTTTAGCATATTGCCAGAAACTACAAGTCGTGAACCTTCGAAGAAATTTATTAACCGACAAATTTCCTTGTTTCTTAAGTAAGATTTCCACCTTACGAATCATGGATTTACAGTTAAACAAACTTCATGGGTCAATTGGATGCTCAAAAAGCAGAGTTGACTGGGAAATGCTCCATATGGTTGATGTAGCATTCAATAATTTCAGTGGTGCAATACCAGGAGCACTATTGAACAATTGGAAAGCAATGATGCGAGACAATGATAATGTCGGACCAGAATTTGGCCACTTATTCATTGATATCACTGATAACTATAATCCCAAGGATTTTAAGGATTTATTGTTACACTTAGACAAAACTATTGTAGCAAAGTTGGCTAAAATTGTTGCAAACGTACCTCGCTCTATTCTTGATGAGGGGTCCTCAGACACCTATCAAATAGATCTTTCTCAGTATCAAAATTCAATTCTTATTACAAATAAAGGTCAACAAATAAAATTGGACAAAATCCAGAGAGCCTTCACTTACGTGGATATGTCAAGCAACAATTTTGATGGTCCAATACCTATTGAGCTAATGCAGTTCAAGGCAATGATGGCTCTTAACTTGTCAAATAATGCCCTCTCAGGTCATATCCCATCATCTATTGAAAATTTGAAGAATCTTGAATCCTTAGACATGTCAAACAATTCTTTAAGTGGGGACATCCCTAGAGAGCTTGCTATGTTATATTTTCTTGCATATCTGAATCTCTCAAACAATCACCTGGTGGGTGAAATTCCAAAGGGCACCCAAATTCAGACATTTGATGGAGATTCCTTTGAAGGAAATGAAAATTTATGTGGGTCTCCATTGACCGGTAATTGCAGCAATAGTGGAATGCCAACTCCTGAAACACCTCAATCTCATACTAGGAGTTCAATTGATTGGAGTTTATTAAGCGCAGAGATGGGATTTATTTTTGGCTTTGGAGTTTTCATTCTCCCTCTTCTTCTGTGGAAGAGATGGAGGTTTTGGTATTCCAAACATATGGATGAGATGCTTCAAAAGATCATTCCCCAACTTGAATTTGCGTACGAACACCAACGAGGGCAAACATATAGAACTCTAAGGAGGTGGTACTGAAATGAAATCTAAGGTAAAATACTTTTGTGATTTAATTTCTACAATAAGGAACTTTACATATTTTATGTAAAATTTCAATTTTATATTTCTGAATAAATTTTTCTTTTATTATGAGCAGTTTTCTGTTTAACTTACTTGCAGCTGTAAAATGGATAAGAGATAGTTTAATGCTTTGGTATATAGTTTTCGGTATGGCTTTGTATATGCCGTCTCTCTCAAATTTTTGCACTCCTTTTATGTCTTTTCTTGTCACTTGAAATCACTAAAAGTGTAGCTCCATTCTTTCAACATCATCTAAAATCTTATCTTTATAAAAGGTAAGCTTCTAAAGAAAAAGAAATGAAGTCAAGCAATTTTCAATCAAGATTGCAAATAGGTAAAATCAAGAAAAGCTCAATTTAGAATTGGTATATTACACATGGTATATTACATCGAAGTGATATGATATACCTTTTTTTTTATAATTAAGTACTTAATGGATATTGTAATCATTTGTTATACAACATCTTGGTGGGAAAAAATCTAATATTCTTGATTGATCCAATTTCCGATCGAATCCATTTAAGATCCATTTTATTAAAAATACAATCCATTTAAAATCTATTTTGTTGGATATGGATTTCAATTTATCTATATTTTATATATTTTATGGATTGAATATTCATTCTCAAAATCCAAATTTTCAAATGTGGATAATCCAAAAAATTCAGTCCAGATTTTAAATCTAAATTTTTAGTTGGGTTAGGCTAAAAGTCGAGATAGACTAACCCAAATTTGGCTGTATTTGGTCGAGTTTGCGTGACCCAAATTTGGCCGTATTTGACAAAGTCGGCCTTATATGAAATTTAGCCAAATTCGTTCGAGTCAGTCTCGGTCAAAATTTAGGCTAGTCGGCCCTGGACCAAATTTGGCCATATTTGGTCGAGTCGACCCCGACCCAAATTTGACCGCATTGGGCACAAAATTTGACAGTATTCAACTTAGTTTGCCTCGACGAAAATTTGCCCGAGTCGGTCTTGGTCCAAGTTTTGGCAATATTAGGACCTGAATGAAATGTGGTCGTTTTGGATGAGCTGGTTGCGACCAAAATTTAGTAGTATTCAACTGAGTCGACTCCAACCGAAATTCAACCAAATTTAGTCAAGTCAGCACGATCGAAATTTGGCCGAGGCGGCCCTAGCCCAAATTTGGCCGTATTAGGCTAAGTCGACCCAAAACGAAATTTTGTTGTATTCCACCAATATCGAAATTTAGTCGTACTCAACCGTGTCAATCCCGACTGAAATTTGGCGGAGTCGGTCTTAGCCCAAAATTTGGTTGAATTCAGTCGAGTCAACCCCAATCGAAATTTGGGTGCGTCGGCCATGGCTCAAATTTGGTCGTATTCGGTCGAGTCGGCCCAGAAAAAATTTGGCTGCTTTGATGGAGTCGTTCGCGATTGAAATTTGATAGTATTAAGCTCAGTCGGCTTTGATCAAAATATGACCAAACTTAGTCGAGTAGGTCCCAACCAAAATTTGGCTAAGTCTACCTGGCCCAATTTGTCGTATTCGGTCGAGTCAGTCCCAGATGAAATTTAATAGTTTTTGCCGAGTTGGTCGTGACTGAAATTCGACCATATTGAGTCGAGTCGGTTGCGGCCAAATTCTATCGAATTAGCCCTTACCGAAATTTAGCCGAGTAGGACCTAACCCAAAATTAGTCGTATTCGGACAGGTAAGCCTGTGAAAAATTTTGGTAGTATTAGGCTTAGTCAACCCCAACGAAATTCGACTGAATCTAGTCAAGTAGATCCCGATCGATTTTCTTTTTTTCGAATTGGCCTTATCCTAAAGTTGGTCCTTTTCGGCCACGTTGTACCCTAACAAAATTCGATTGTATGCAGCCAAATTTTATCCAGTCGGGCCTTACGGAAATTTGGACATATTCGTCTAAGTCAGCCCTAACTAAAATTCGTTCGAATTTGGCTGAGTCAACCATAGCCAAAATTCAGCTGAATTTGACCAAGTCGGCCCCAACCAAAATTTGACCATGTTGGCCACTTCTAAAGGTTAGTCGAGTCGGTCCCATGTTGAAATTTGGCCGAATTGGCCTTGACCAAAATTTTGCCAAATTTGATCATGTCGGCCTTAAGGACACAAATTTTAGATAATTCAATTTAAATTTCTTTTATAAAATATAAATTTTGGATTTTGAACTTGATTCAAATATTTAAATTTGAATTTAAATCTTGATCCAAATATTTTGATCTAGATTTTAAAAAACATTTAAACTAATTCTGCTAAAAAATGAATTTGGACAAAAAAATCTAATCCAATTATTTGAATATAAAATAAATATGGATTGAATTATTAAAAATCTAATCCATGATCAGACCTAATAACATCAATTATATTCTATCGAATATAATATATCTTTTCCGCATAACTTACGGATGATATAATATATGATTCAAATATTATAATTATGTTATTAGGTACATTTTTTAAAAAGTTTACCATTAACTCATTTCAATGATGTATATTAACTTTTGTTTATTTACGAGTGAATGTGAATTAAGTGACAAATTATATATTGAATGAAAGGGTGAATTTGTAATTAATGTCATGAGTGATGCATGTGTTTTTTAGGTTCTTGGTATGTGAGGACGAAACCACATAAGAATCTTTATATGCAATATAAGTAAATATTAGGTATAATTAGTCGCAACATACCCACTTTCATTTGAATGTGTCTAAATGGTACTCGCTTTTAATTTTGTGTCTACTTAATACCCAAATTCGTTAATTTGCGTCAATGTAGTCCCTTTTCTTTGACACCGATAAATAAGATAACATATGACTTTGTGGACCTGGTAAGTGAAGAAAAATATTGTGACGTGGCACATGAGTTGTGTGTTATGTGGAACAGTGCAACGATAGGAAAATAAAATAAAATATGAAGTGACACATTTGTTCCCATTTCTCTACAGTCGATAGTGAAGAGGGGGTGAAAAGGGTTTGCTATATTTGGGGGAGTTCGCACGATTTGGACAAACTTGAAGGTTCCTTTGATATCAAATTGACTTCAATTTTGGATTGTGGGTGCGCAAACCAATATTTGTGTGTGTTGATTGCATGCTTTGTTGTTGGGATCATGGGGTTTAGGGTTTTTGTTTGAATCTTGTGCGTGGTTTGTAAGACCCGAGAAATTTAAATAATTAAATAAATAATTATTTAATAAATGCGAGTCGTGGGAGCCTTTATGACATTTAATGTGGTTTGTTATGATGTGGAAAAGTACTAGCTCAAATGGTTGAGAGTACTTAGTTAAGTTGAAAGGATTTGGGTTTGAGTCTTAATAAGTGTATTATTTTAATGTTAATGTTATGTGTGAATGTGCTTAGTGATAATGTAATCCTAAAATTATAGGAATTATCATGAAACATGAATTGGTTGAATTAGTCGTGCATTGACTTTTTAATTGAATGATTGTGGGTTCAAACCTTGTTATGAACGAATTTAATTTTCTTTTTGCCAAAATTTCTTTTGGCATGAAGATGAAAAGGTAGAAAACCCTAGCTGCCAAGGGAGGCAGCCTAGTGGGCTGGGAGACAAGCAATAATGGTCTTTGAATGGTCATTAACACCTAATTCAAAGCCATTTTCGTTTTCCTTATCATTAACAAGCATTGAGGCTTAGTTAATGGTCTAATTAGAGAGTTTTTGATGAAGAAAGAGAGACAAACGTGAAAGGGCAGAGGACAAACGAAATTGACAGTGGAAAAGGGGGCTCTCAAGGTGTTTTGAGTGGAATTGAGAAGGCCAAAGCTGAAGTAGTGGTGGCACAAGAGAAGTCTTGGTTCTTCCAAATTGAGCAAGGATTAACAGGTTAGGGGAGTTCCTTTATATGTGTATATGATATGTACTTATTTTCGTGTTATACTATATGAATTTGATGCCTTTGTACGATAAAAATGTCTTTGTTTGCACGTTTCTAGAAAATCCCTAGAAACCGCTTGGCAGCTTTGAATGTGCCGCCAGGTGACGCATGAATATTAACCCAATTCTGGGTTTTTTGTGATGAACCGCCTGGCGGCAAGAGTGACTCTGCCAGGCGACGCGAATACTGTACAAAAACGCTATTTTTCATACATTTTGCGCAGCAGGCACCGCTAGGTGCCACAAATTTTTTTAGTTTGCGCAATTTTCGTAAAACTGCGTTTCCCGATTCGTTAACCGTCCGATTTAGGTGAAATTTTGACAGGAGATTCATAACATGTTGTTATTCACTTGGAACGGTGGAGATTTTCATTGGATGTCTGCAGCTAGAGATATACATCACTCATTATTTGGTTGTTTATTTATCTAATTGACTAAGGATGTTTACCTATTCGTGATAACTTGATGATTTGGGGTTTTCATGAACATGATGGTTTATGAGAATTTGGGGTTGGATGCAACATGTGGTTTGCAATTTATTACTTTGGCTGTTTTAATGTATTTTTGATGCCTTAAAACTTGTTGTCGAACATTGGTCAAGAGTGATACTGTGATGGTAGCTAATCGACATTTAAACACAATTGGATATGTGGTATAATGTTGAATTGTTAATGTAAGATTTTGGGTTGGAAAAAAGAATGGTGATTTTGATTATTAGTATTAATTATTATATGGAGGGTGAACACTACTTGTGTATTGCGTTCCTTGAGTCATATATGAATTTGGCCTAATTACACAATAAGAGTGAATTGGGACAGATTGGGGGCTGTCGCAGAGATATAGGGAAATTTAGGTTTCTCTAGAATCTGATACGCCGCCTGGCGGTGCATGATCTGCCCCTAAGCGATGATTGGGTATTTTCCAGTTTTAGCGTATGATTGCTTGGGATGAAAAATGGGGTGTGTTGTGATTTTATTATAAATCTGTATCGATGGGAATTAGGCGAGCAAATTTCGGTAATTTGGAATGAGTAAGGAATAGGATATGATGGTGTGTTAATGTAAGGTAAAGGTGTGAATTGATATTAAAATGGTAATTGAAAATGGGATAAAAGAATAATGTAATGGGAACTTTAGGCTCTGGGAAACATGGTTCTTTCAATATGTATAGTTGGGTACTAAGTGATTATGCAATATTGGGGTAGGTATCACTCATGATTTGTATAAATGTAATTTAAAGGATATTTGAGGGCAAGTTTTGGATCTTTGCAGTGCAGTAGAAGTAGGGTGCTTGAAGTTTTAAGATAATGGATTGGTGACCATTTTTGTAAGCTTGATTGAGCTATTATACAACGATAGAGTACTTGGCAAATTAGAGACCTTAAATAGAGGAATTGTGATCAAAATGAGTGTTGTTGAGTGTGGTATGTGGTGAGGACTTGGTGAGGTTACTTTGGCAGTTTGGAAGTAATTAGATAATAGTGATGTATTGGTATATAAGATTGGAGGACAATAGAGGTGTGTATATGTTTGGAGTTAGGCAATACTTTTGGGATATGTGACAAGGTATTGGGATGAATTGCATTAAATTATGGTCTGTTATGGGTGCTAAAAATTGTAGTTGGTGGGCTACTGGTATAGCGCTTGGCGGCACATGAGCGATCGCCAGGCGATAGGACCAACATGGGTGTCCTTGCACCGTATGGCGCTTGACGGCAAAGTGAGCTTCGCCAGACAATAGACCCTACAATAGTGGGTCTGTGAGAGGCTGGCACCTGGCAACAAGGGGTTAACCGCTAGGCGGTTTGCACAAGTTTTGCCTGACTACGCTTGGCGATAATGTTGTAGGAATCTGACTTGTGTGAGTTGTTATACGCAATGATGCAGACTTGGTTCAAGAGATGATGTGCCATGAGCAGGTAGGTTCATGGATGGTGGTGAACACGTGATTATATGAGCGGGGAGGTTCATATCATGTTACTCTCGTGTGGGGATACGAACGAGGTAGGTTCGTATGTTCTGTGCTCACACTTGAGAGATGCTGCGTGTAGGGAGGTACGTAGCTGGTGGATCACGTGTGTTGGATTACGGGCAGGCAGGTCCGTAGAGCAGGACTACGAGCAGGAGGTTCGTAGAGGCAGGACCACGAGCAGGCAGGTTTGTGTGAGCATCATAAATCCTGAGACCAAGGCTAACTATTTGTGTGATTTGAAGGTTGAAAAGCCTTGGGGTATTAAGGTCTTGGCCAATAACTAAATAGACTAAATTAGTTGTGTAATTGATATTATTAATGTATGTGATATTTTCATTATGAGCTCACCCTTTCTATTTGTGTTTGACGATGATAGTGTGATTCGTTACACGGGAGCAGATGATATTACATGTGATGCTTGCAATGCATAGAGACGGAGAGAGGGCTATCTTGGGGATGTCGAGCTAGGATTTTAACTTTGTTTATCTATGATTTTAGCTTCCTTAAGTTGTTTTGAGAACTTGTATAACCTTCACTGTTTTTATGGATTTATCTTGGTAAATTGATGAGGGTGCACACTCATGACTATATCAGAGATAGTTTTGTTTCTTAATTCTAAAGGTTTTGGTAAAAGAGAGGGAAGTTATAGGTTGAGTTCCTCTCCTATACCTTTTCTTGTTATGTTTGCACTTCTGTGTTATGTGATTTTTATTTGTGGTGGCAAAGGAATGCAGATTCAGGGTCAAACTTGACCTACTTGCCTTGCAAGGGTTAGAGTAGGGCCTTTGAGGCACTCTCTTGACCGAAGATACGAATATGCAGAAGGTTGTGTATCAGTGTACGAGTGAAGTTAAGTTATGAATTTGTAGGCGAAAAACACTGGAGGAGTTTAGAAATATCGCGTTAAACTGAGGGCAAGAATAGGTTTTTGGAACGAATACCACAAGTTTTGCGAGAGGAATCAAATTCAAAGGTTAGAATAAGAAGAGGTGTTCAGTGCATGCTTGTGCAGCAAAGTTGAGAAGTCAAATTAGTACTACATCCTAACATAGGTCTGAGGTCGGAGTGGAAAGTAGTGAAAGTTATGAGTTTAAGGATAAACTAAGAGGGTAGAGACAAGGAAGTGAGAATCTCAAGCGAAAGGTAAAGTTGAGGCAAAGCTCGAAAGAATAGGTCGACCAAGCAATGTTCTAAGAAAGGGGGAAAACCAATCATGTGGTAAGAATATCGTATGTTCAAGGTTTTATGCTGGTGAACCTCCATGAGAGGCAATTAAATCTTCTCGGCAATAACCACAATTTAAGTCAGGAGTAGAATGAATGTCCTAAGTAAGGTGGCTCACAAGAGATAAAGGTTTGACTTGGGACATGAGATGAACGATTTCAAGTATCGAAAGAAGAAGTACTTCGTTAAGTTGTTCTTATGGGAATGAGGCAGTTGGTAATGTCATGGCACAAGGGAGGATGAAAGGAAAAGAGGAAAGTATTGTGTAGCTGAAGGAGTGTATCTACAAATTGGTGTTGGGTCGGTTAAAGTAAATAACTAAAAGGATACAAGATATAAAAGTGGTGTTTGGGGTAGGCATTTTGGTTTTATCGAGATCATATACTCCTTGGTATTGCCAGTATGAGAATTAGGTTCTGGTTGTCCGCAAGAGGGAGTTGGTAGTGAGATGTTAGTTTACTCTACAGTTGCGGCTAGGTGCGAAATACTTGGGTTTGGTGGTGTCTCGGGATGATCGAAGAATCCATACTCAAGGTTAATTGGAATTGACTCTTTTGTGAGATTGGGACATCAACACAAGAGTGGATAGGTTATTTTCCAATCTTATTTCGAAACGATGTGATACTCAACAAGGTGGTGTTCGATGATCCAAAGAGATAAATCGACGACGGTGTATCAATTGTAGATGGATCAGAAAGGTGAGGACAAAATGTCGTGTGAAATAGAGTTACTTAGCAAAGACAATAGAAGAATAGACGCAGAGGATCTCAATGGTAGAAGAGTCCTAGACTCGTTTTCAAGTAGATACTAGAATTTCACTTTGAAGTGGTGTAGTTTTTTATTGCATTAGTACCCGAGGAAGAGTTGGTGTCGATAGTTTCTAATCAGATGGTTTCGCGGGGAATGGGAAGAAAGAGAAACAGAGGATTAGATATTGAAGACTTAATGGAAAAGACTTAGTGTAAACCCTATAATGATTGCAAGTTTTAGTGGGTCGCTAAGAAGAAGCTAGTGAGTTAAACCACTTAAGTGAAGTATTGATCAAGATCATAATAGGACTATATGAGGTGTTGGGTGGTAAAAGAGGCAAAATATAGATGTGTTAATACCGGGATTGGGAGTAGGTGATTATTGGACCGAGTTGATGCAGCAGACCAGAAAAAAATCTCATTTAATCCAAGACTAGATGAATGCGCCACAGAATAGACAAAAGTTGTATGCAAATATGAGGAAAAGGCCGTGGCAGTTTTAGGCTGGAGAGCATGCTTATCAAGATTACTTCAGTTGATGACAACGAAAGAACGATCAAACTTAGGAAGTAGACTCAGAAATTCATTGGACCTTATCAGATAACACGGAGAATAGGTTCAGCAGCCTATGAGATCGCTTTACCATCACACATGGCAAACTTGTATATGGGATTTACAGTTAAGGAAGTACATTACAAGTCTTACACCTGTGTTAGAGGAGGACGACGTGAGGATCTAATAGTGGGAGTTGGATCATTGAGAATCTTGGATTCTAAAGTCAAGCCACTCAGAGGGAAGGAGATCCGGACTCTGAAGGTCCTTTAGGACGAGGCAACCCAGGAGATGAATTGAGAGATGGAAGACCTTAGGAGGCAATCCTATACGCACTTGTTCCTTGGTAAGCTCAATTTTCGAGGACTAAAATCTTTTAAGGTGGGGGGAATGTAAGACCCGAGAAATTTAAATAATTAAATAAATAATTATTTAATAAATGCGAGTCGTGGGAGCCTTTATGACATTTAATGTGGTTTGTTATAATGTGGAAAAGTACTAGCTTAAATTGTTGAGAGTACTTAGTTAAGTTGAAAGGACTTGGGTTCGAGTCTTATATAATAAGTTTAATATTTTAATGTTAATGTTATGTGTGAATGTGCTTAGTGATAATGTAATCCTAAAATTATAGGAATTATCATGAAACATGAATCGGTTGAATTGGTTCTGCATTGACTTTGTAATTGAATGGTTGTGGGTTCAAACCTTGTTAAGAGCGAATTTAATTTTCTTTTTAAAATCTCTTTGTTTATGCGTTTCTGAAAAATCCCCAGAAATCGCCTGGCGGCTTTGAATGTGCCGCATGGCAATACAAAAACACTATTTTTCGTACTTTTCGCGGTGCAGGAACCGCCGGGCGCAGCTTTGATACCGCCAGGCGCCAAGCTCTAATTTTCTGGGCGCTAGGCGCCATAGATTTTTCTAGTTTGCGCAATTTTCGTAAAACTGCGTTTCCTAATTCGTTAACCGTCCGATTTAGGTGAAATTTTGACTGGAGATTCATAACATGTTGTTATTCACTTTGAACGGTGGAGATTTGCATTGGATGTTTGCAGCTAGAGATATACATCACTCATTATTTGGTTGTTTATTTATCTAATTGACTAAGGATGTTTACCTATTCGTGATAACTTGATGATGTGGGGTTTTCATGAACATGATGGTTTATGAGAATTTGGGGTTGGATGCAACATGTGTTGTGCAATTTATTACTTTGGCTGTTTCGATGTATTTTTGATGCCTTAAAACTTGTTGTGGAACATTTGTCAAGAGTGATACTGTGATGGTAGCTAACTGACATTTAAAAACAATTGGATATGTGGTATAATGTTGAATTATTAATGTAAGATTTTGGGTTGGGAAAAAAGAATGGTGATTTTGATTATCAGTATTAATTATTATATGGAGGGTGAACACTACTTGTGTATTGCGTTCCTTGAGTCATATATGAGTTTACCTATTCGTGATACCTATTCGTGAGAACTGCGAGCAGGCAGGTTTGTGTGAGCATCATAAATCCTGAGGCCAAGGCTAACTATTTGTGTGATTTGAATGTTGAAAAGCCTTGAGGTATTAAGTTATTGGCCAAAAACTAAATAGACTAAATTAGTTGGGTAATTGATATTATTAATGTATGTGATATTTTCAGTATGAGCTCACCCTTTCTGTTTGTGTTTAGCGATGATCGTGTGATTCGTTACACGGGAGCAGTTGATATTACAGGTGATGCTGGTAATGCATAGAGACAGAGAAAGGACTATCTTGGGGATGTCGAGCTAGGATTTTAACTTTGTTTATATATGATTTTAGCTTCCTTCAGTTGTTTTGCGACATTGTATAACCTTCATTGTTTTTGTGGATTTGTAATTTGGAGTTTTAAGCGCATTATACAAAATTTTAAATTTTCCCGCGTTTGGAAATAATAAAATTTTGTCGTTTGATCTTCATTTCTTATTTAATTATTTTAATTAAGTTCCAGTAGGGATGTTACATTTGGTATCTGAGCAATGGTTTTCAAATGATTTTTGGGCCTTGGGGAGTGATAAATATATTATTGTTTGTTGGTATGGATGACTCCCATTTCGAAGTCATCTTTCATCATGGTGGGAGGTTTGAGAGGAATGGGTCACTGCAATATGTTGGAAAGTCTAGTATTTTAGCATCTGACCCAGACAGATGGAGTTATTTTGATATTTTGGATATTTTGAAGGAAATGGGTTATGCCAATGTGAAAGAGATGTGGTATGTAACGGGTGGAAGATTTGTTTTGGAGGGTAGGTGAGAGTTGTTGTCTGATGACCGAGGGGCTTGTCATATGGTTAATATTGCCACACTTAATGGTCATGTGCACTTGTATGTGGTACACACAATGGACGAAGTTGATGTAGTGAATATGTTAGAATATCACCCTGATGTGAAAGAGGGTGAGCTTGGTGGTAGTAATGGAGGTTGTGAGGCTAAAGTTTAAAGTTACACTACTATAGCAATGCTTATCCACGACGGCTAACCAAAACCTATGAAAACAGTTCCAGATTCATCGTTGATTAAGTCGTCGTTAAAAGTAACCCACGACAACAACGATTATTAAAACCATCGTCAATATTAGCTAATACGATGACAATTTGGAGAGTCGTCGTTGAACTATGAACGAGAATAATATGGGTTTGGACTTGGACCAGAAACCCAAAATATAACGACAACGTTTGTGCCAAAACCGTCGTGGATTTAACACTTTTTAATGACAGTTTGGGTCATAACCGTCGTTAGTTAGTGCTTTTTTTTTTAAAAAAGGAAACTTTGTTTAATGTCTTAATCCAAACTTGTAATTCATAAAACAATTCCAATCCAAAATAGAATTCCAATTCAAACAAAGTTCCAATCCAGACAGAGTTCCAATCTAAATAGTTCCATCAAAGTTACAACTAACTTATATGACAACATAAGTCTAACAACATAAGTCTAAACTACCTCTAAGTGTCAGTAAACCTAACTTTCACTAACTACAAATAGAAAGTACTTCGCCCATGCTTTTTGAGCATAAGTTATTGCTTCTAAAACCATTGGACTTGGGTCATTGAATTTCTACAAAAGTTTTTAAAAAATTAATAGCAATACATATGTAAATTAGGTTAAGTTAAAATTAGTACATGAAATAAGTTAGTATATTACCGCATCCCAACCACTTTCATAATTGCTTTGAACAATTGCTGCCATCCATTGCATCACATATTAGTCACACTGGTTTGTTTATTACACTACAGTTATAGTAATTGTATTTAGTTATAAATACACATGACAGTACTAAGTAAATGAATGATATATATATATATATATACACATGTATATATATGTATATATATATATTATATATATATACATGTATATATATATATATATATACATGTATATATATATATACATGTATATATATATATATATATACATGTATA
>Ga0214543_1005558_pt1 | contig 23054 bp, 24 predicted proteins | sample CNSS2metaG_FD_160094 | JGI IMG/M metagenome (GOLD analysis project Ga0214543, IMG submission 160094) | Root nodule microbial communities from cowpea collected in UCLA plant growth center, Los Angeles, California, USA - CNSS2 | ecosystem: Host-associated > Plants > Roots > Nodule | place: USA... | reverse complement strand
CCCATCCCCATACCCAACTGAAAAAGTCGGGGATTCCCCATACCCATACCCATACCCAGTCAATGCGGGGATTCCCCATCAAAACGGGGACGGGTTCGGGCAATACCCACGGGGACGGGTTTATTTGCCATCTCTACTCCCGAACCCAAAATTTGGTTTTTTGCAGACCTTGTCTTACTTTTTTTGTTTTTTTCGTAGTTTTCCAGAATAAACTATGGTGGCGACTCCAAACTTTATTTTTTTTTCAAATTTTATTTTTGGTTCGTCGTCCCGTTGCGATTTCGGTTTCGACAAACGACTTTTGGTACACATCAATGTCATTTCTAGTTTGTTTAGGACCCGATATCATCATAGACAACATAAAATATTTTCTCTTCATGCACAACAAAGGAGGTAGATTGTAAATCATCAACAAAACAGGCCACGAACTATGTTTGCTACTTAAGTTTCTTAGCTTTGCACCAAATTTTGGAAATGTTTCATCAACCTTCTTCCATTGTGGAGAATTAACTGGTATTGAAGAAGATTATCACACTTTCTTCCATTAACGTGCCAAGGTTTTTCACATATTCTTTAATGGAAAACAATCGTTTGAACCCAAATATTATAAGCAAGTACCACACCATCATAGCAGGTGAACCATCTTTGTCTTCATCACCATTATTTTCATCAATTTTCTTTTTAAATCGCGATAAATCACATGTTAGACATGCCTTTAGTGAAGCAACCTCGTCTCTGTACAATACACAATCATTGGGGCATGCATGTATATTTTGATATTCCAAACCCATTGGACATAAAATTTTCTTTCACCTCATAATTACGGATAAGTAACATGTTATTTTCTATAAGCATTTCCTTACACAACTCCAATAATTTTATGAAACTTTTATCAGTCCATCCATTCCTTGCTTCTAAACTGAGCAATTTCAAAGTTGTTGATAGTCGTGTAAAGTTAGTGTATCTTGGGTACAACTCATCCTTTGAATTAGATTAAGAGAATCATATAAATGAGCTCTTCCAATATGTTCTTCACCAACATCACGTACCATGTCTTCTAAATGATCACTCATCCATTTGTTTACATCATATGTTCCTCGTGACAACGTGGCTTGTCTAATACTTCTTTATGCCAAGTCCAAACTGTATAACTCTTCACTATACTAGAGATGAATAATTGATCACGCATTGTGTCCAAGTCCTAACGTATTTGATTAAGACAACGAACACAAGGATAAAAATATGTTCGGTTAACAAAGATTGCGTGTTCTTTAGCATATTGCAAAAACTTAGAAACCCGTTTTTCATATTCTTCATCGATGTGACGCTTATTCATCCAACTTCGATGCATATTAAGTTCGTAAAAAACTCCACAAATATCAAATTTTTAACCCTCAAAAGGTAAGGCCCTACCCATTCGAAAAAAATATTTTTCATAATTTTCTAACATGTATACAAAGAAGTCAAACATCATAAAATTGTCAAAATTTCAACAACATTTTGCATTGGTCTCTAAATTACATAAAATGAAAGTGATCACTCATGATCACAATCAAGTATGCATCTAGAGAACAACACAAAATTGTCTCATTTGAATTTTTATCAAATTTATTCATAAACCTCAATGTACACGTTATAACCAATTATGAAAAATAATATTTTCAAACTATTTGATCGGAAAATTTTAATCATTTGTACCAAATCTCAAACGATAACTAATGTTCGCTCAATGCTTAACTAAAATTATAATAAATCTTAATTAAACTAAAATTAATCAAACATAATCAATATTTCTTATCTAAATATTCATTTTAAAACTCACAAAAAACTAAATTTGATACTAAAAATATTCTTCAAATTTAAATGAAACAAATATGTCAATAAAATCAAGAAAAAAGTGGTAAGAAAAACTTCTTCGAACAAAGTTCCTAAAATCCCTAAAATTTATTGGCCAAGATAAATAAAATAAGGGAAAACATAACCAAAATCACATATAAATCGAGCCATACCAAACTCCAATGAAGATAAAAAAAACCTATTCAACATTTGGTGCATATCCAAACCTCAAACTAAGCACCTCAAGCCTCGTCGCCAATAATAGGGAACAAAGGATTCTCGCGTTGCTTAAAGGGGTTTGAAACACACTTCCTGCATGAAAAAAAATGGTGAAAACGAAAAAGAATCACGTAAAAGGCAGCCAAATAGCATGCATTTGTGTTAAATGAACCACAACTTAACTTAGGTGGTGATCGTGCAAGTTACTGCAATAGCTAGGGAGACTTAGAAGAGAAAGTGCGAAGAAACATATAAATAACTTTCGACATAATATATTTAAAAATAAAAAATTATTTGAATATATATATATATATATATATATATATATATATATATTCTTTCGATTATTCATATACTTTTACAAATATTCACATATCTACCCACTTATATTTACTTTCATAAATTAAAAACCAATAAAAAACAATTAAAAATGATAATAATATAAACATTTTAGCATGTCCTTTTTCATATGTTTTCATAATTAAATTTAAATTTATATGAAAAAAAATTAGAGAAAAAGAATCTATACTTTTGAATAAATTTCTATAAAAAAATGTTTATTTGACAATATTTTATTTTAAAAACAATATTTCTCAATTCCATATAATTTTTCCTGTTCAGGTAGCACATAACATTTTCCCGCAACCAAACATTCCCCCTTATGTTTCAATTTCAATTTGTAGCTTTCAGTCGGCGCCACGCCAAAGAGCACACAAACCTCTTTGCCGGTTCGTTGCGTCTTTTCAAACTCTGCGCTCGCTCGACGCTAAGCATTCAAAACAATCTGCGACGTCGTATCGTATGCGTGATACGAAGAACCTACACTTCTCGTTCCTCGCGCCATTCCATTTTCTTCCATGGCTTCTCCTACGCATCGCACGCGCCTCGATCAGGTCCTTCTCTATCTCTTTCTCCAGCCCTAGACGACGCTGTTCTCTTCCGCATTATCCTCGCACGCCCCAACAAATTCGCATTGCTTCGCAAAATCAAAACAACAAAAACCAAATTAACAGTTTCTGAATCTCGCTGCTTAATTGTGGTATACGAATTGTGATTCTTTTTTGTTTTTCTCACTTGCGTCCGCTTGTTTGTGGATTTGCGCGTGCAGTTTTACGTGTCAAAGAAAAGGAAAGCTGCGACGCCGGTTTGTAAGGTTGGAAGATCCGAGAAAGGTGCCAGGCAAGGGGCTGACGCGTCTCCGAGTTCCAAAGGCACTTTGGACGGTTACTTGATTGCGTCGCAGGATGGTGACGGTGACAGTGCCACCGCCCCAAACACAGTTAAGAGAAATTTGGCATCAGAGATCGGTAGTTTTCATGCCAATGGACTTAATAAGCACACTGTTTTATCGGCTCAAGGGTTTGATGATTCTGAAACTAGTGGGGCGACTGAATTCGGGCAGGGTGCTGCGAATTTAGAGCTCAAACAGTTTGCAGCTGGCTTTTTGTCTTTGTATTGCAGGTAGTTTACTCTATCTGTTTGAAAAATGAATAAAGATTGGTGTACACATCAATGTAGTGGACACCCGTAGGGGTAAAGAAAGGGAAGAGAGAGAGGTGTAGGTATGATTGTTAATATGATGTGATAGGAAGAAGCTGATTGAAAGAAATGACAGGGGTTAATGAGATGCTTAAATAATAGTATTCTGTGTTTACTTATCTCCACTTATGAAAAATTGTACGTATCAATGAAATTTTCAATGAGGATTGGTGTTGAGATGTTTTCTTTCTCTTTTTGTATTGTTTTACTTGTGCGTGTATTTGACTGTTAGCATTTGAACCATGCTATTTGCAGTGAATTGCATCCAAGTGTGGATTTCCCTTCAGAGATGAAAGTGGATGATCACAAGAGTCATGGTACCGTGGCAGAGGGACATAGTTGCTTACCACAGAAGAGTAAGTGCACTGCCAGAGAGCCGGGTTTTGGTGTTGAAAATGTATCATTAAATGTCAAGATTGACGAAGACGTCAAGTCTGGTGTTGTTGGTAATAATACTATGGGATATGTTCCTATCTCTTGTTCGAAGGTTAAGCTCTAATCCTTAGCTGTTTGAATTTTTTTGTAGCTAGATTGGTATTTCAATTTATCTTATCTGTTTTGATGCTTTGGCTTCTGAGTGACAGGTTTCTGATTGTGGTGACACTGCTGCCTTTGAGACAGGCTTTAGAAAGTGTAGTAATACACCTAAAATGTCTAGGAATATGGCTGAATGCTATACACCGGGGTCTTTGATTGTTAAAGCTAGGGTTAAGGAGACTCCAAAGTCAGTACGTGGAAGCTCATCATTTTCACCTGGAGAGGCATTTTGGAATGAGGCAATTTTACTCGCTGACAGTTTGTGTGTTCCCATGGGTAATGATCCTTCTAAGGCTATGTGGGAAAGTAATGTGGTGGAAGATGGACCTGAGATGAATAACTCGTGCAATTTACAAAATTATGATGGCAAGCCAAGGAAAATATTGGATCAAAGTAAAAGCAGAATCTGGAATATGGAAGCAGGCACTTCTTTCGGGTTAGTGGGGATGCACCCAAAAGATTCTGGGAAAGAAGCATCCAGCCTTCCTGTAAAACATTTTGATTTTTCGTTTGAGGACAACAGTTTAGAAGAAAATACCATGCAAAATGGCCATGTTGGTGATCAGAGCAATGATACTTACATGGCTGGTAAACAGTATGGATCAGGTCCTACCACTAGTCATACTTATGAAGAGAAGAATGAAGTACAAGAGAAGACTTTAGTAAATAAATTAGGAAAAAGAAATTGTCATGGTAATGTTAGTATGACATCTAATTCACCCCACAATGAGGTCAGGACACCAATTAGTGCACATGAAACTGATGAAGCCAATACGCCTTCAACTAGTGTATCATTTAATGATCATTTTGACCTAAATAGCTGGCTTCCTCCTGAAATATGCAACATATATAGGAAGAAAGGAATATCGAACCTTTACAATTGGCAGGTACAAGATTGTTTCTTAAGTCATCAACTTGTTATATTGATTTACTATGTTGTATCTATATAATTGAATGCTTATATTTGCCGCTACTTTTTCTTTTCCTGCTAGTCTTTATCTTAATTTCTTCTTTTGAAAAGTTGTGGCTGTGGTTGAGGTGGTCCTGAATTTGATTATATCCTTTTTTGGTCTGGAATTCTTCTAATTGCTCCTTAGCGACAAAGTATTGAAAGCAAACATAAGAGAAAACAAGCTTTCTATTTAGTATTTTTAGATCTGTAAAAGTTATGAGCTTTTGTTCTGAGTAGTTTTATATATGCTATACAAGCACATCTAACTGAACGGATCAGTTATAACTTATAACAACTTGACAGTGACAGCTGTGACAAACTACTAACAGAAATCAAAATATTATGAGGGCTGTAACTAGCTAACTGTAATAAAAGAAGTTATATACTGACGTTAATTGACTGTCTTATAAAAGGAGTTCTACACGCAGTATAATACTAGTGATAGCTGAGAAGGTTATTTAAAATGCTTGTTTTTTTTTTTTTTTTTTTTTTTTCAAAATCTTAAAGTTTCTGGTATTCTTAAGTTTGAGCAGGTTATTTTGTTTTTATTTTTATTTTTTAGGTTGATTGCCTTCGAGTGGATGGTGTCCTACAGAGAAGAAATCTTGTATATTGTGCTTCTACAAGGTATTCTCTCACGTAATAGTAATTAATTTAAACCTTTTGTTATACTTTTGTCCTATTAATTTATTTAAAATTAAAAGAGTTACGTAGGGTGGAATGTAAATTTGGGGGGTGAGTGGTGGTTTTAGGGCTGTCTGTTCGAACTAGGTGGGCCTTTGCATGATAGATTTCACTTTCCCCAACTAGGGTTTCATTTACAGTGAATGATGGAGTTACAATTTTGGTAATGAGCATTAACATATTGCTGTACAACTTCATTATAATATTTTATTTCATATTTATTTTGTTGTACTGAACCTCTAATTTTATTGCATCAATACATGGTTTTATGAATTTTCTTCTTAATATTGATTGCTGAATTCTTTATTTCATTTTAATTCTGCTACCTGTTGTCCCTTTTGTTTTCAGTTCATGTGATTCTTCCGCCTATGTTTTTTATTTTTATTTTTTATTTTTTTTTTATTTCCTTTGTTATTTTATGTTTTCCCTCTGTTTTGTGCTTCCCCTCTGTCTTTTATTTGAGGAGGACATGTGTTTTTCTTGTTGCCGCAGTGCTGGTAAAAGTTTTGTTGCTGAAATTTTAATGCTGCGGAGGGTGATAACAACTGGAAAAATGGCGCTACTTGTTCTTCCATATGTATCAATTTGTGCAGAAAAGGTTCTCTTCTGGCTTGCTAATGTGTCAAAATTTAAAATTACATTTTTTTGCTATGGTGTTGTGGGTTTAATTTGTGGGATTTGGCTTAAAATATTTCTAAATTTTGAGTGTTTTGTTTTGTCATTTGGATTCATATAGGCAGAACACCTCGAACGTCTCCTAGAGCCACTTGGTAAACATGTTCGTAGTTATTATGGAAACCAAGGTGGTGGAACACTTCCTAAAGATACTTCTGTAGCTGTCTGCACAATAGAGAAGGCGAACTCTCTAATTAATAAATTGTTGGAAGAGGGTCGTCTGTCAGAAATGGGAATTATAGTAATTGATGAACTTCACATGGTATCATCAATTATTACTCTTTAGTTATTTCTCATGAGCTGCTTTCACATGTATTTTTCTATTGGACTATCATGAAAGCTAAACAGGAAATGGTACACTTGGATGGTTCTCATGGTTTATTATTCTCTTCATCTGTTAACAGGTTGGTGATCCCAGAAGAGGTTATCTTCTAGAACTTATGTTGACAAAGCTTCGTTATGCAGCAGGGGAAGGTATTCCAAAGTCAAGCGATGGAGAAAGTTCAGGTGGAAGCAGTGACAAGGCTGATCCTGCACAGGGTCTGCAAATTGTAGGAATGAGTGCAACAATGCCAAATGTTGCAGCAGTTGCTGACTGGCTTCAAGTAAGCATAATTACAAGGATCCTCTCTTATGTACACAGCTGTTATGGGGAATCCTCTTTCTCTTGCTCAACTGTCATGTTTTGTTGTCATTTTTGGTAGTGTAATTACTGAAATCAGTTGAAACTTGAACAGTATAACTATACATGAATTCGAATTTATCCCTTGAAAACATAATTCCACTTAACTTTGTTTTGTTATCAACATGTTGCATGTTTAGTACTCTGAACATCATCTGTTTGAAAGAAAGAAACAGAAAATTCAATAGAACACTGACTGGAAATAGAGGAAAATCAGATTTTGCAAATATAATTGAACCATCGATATGTAATATTTACTAGAAAACCAATTGTTTTTGGTCTAGCTCCATAGGGAGGCAATCTTGTTTGAGTTAGAAACACCCTCAGAGGCTAGCACACTCTTGTGTTTTGTCATATACACTAGACTTGAGCTTGAGACCTTATTTGAGAGAAATGAAGTATGTAGCACCTAAATCAACCACCCACTGGTTATGTCATATAGTGGGATGACTTTAGACATTTATTTAGGATTATAGATTATGGATAAAATTTAAGAAGATATAGGAAAGTGATAAACTCAGAAATCACATAATGATCAATCCTGAATAGTAGTCTCCTGGATCGTAGTCTAGTCTGGAAACACTAGTGGGATAGCAAATAGCAGGATGACCATTATTTCAAATATATTATTATAAGGGTTAAATATCGCGAAATTGGAATTCATCTATGTCTAAAATTTAGATACATTTTGGTTCCTAAACTTTAAAAATGAATGAATATAGTTTTTTTAATCCAATTATGTTAAACTTTTTTTAATGTGTTAAACACATTTCAGGTTGGTGTTTGAGTTGTTTAAAATGTTTGACACATTTTGGCTCAAATGCTAGTCTGTAATGCCGTTTAACAAGTCCAAAAAAATTAATTTCATTAGATTAAAATGATATATATTCATTCATTTTTAAAATTTAAGGACCAAAATGTATCAAAGTTTGAAATAGGGACGAATTTCAATTTCGCGTCCAAGTTGGGACTAAGACCACATTTAATCCTTATTATTATAATATAAAGTAAATGAATAGTCAAAAATACAAACTAATAAGGCCAAAATTAAAGAAATCATAATAAATAAGTCATACCCTACAACAATTACCATCAATCTAGGAGAAATAAGATTATGAGAATGAAGTCTAAATGAAAGATAGTGGTCAAATTCGTAGAAAAAAAGGAAAACTACAAATAAAAATTTGGAATTTGTGACTGAATCATGGATGGAAGAGAAATAGACCTTTGATAAGTGAAGGACAAAGAAAGAACAAAACGCAAAAACAAAAGAGAGAATAGATGTGTAAAGTGTGAAGGAAGTGAAAAGAACAGAAAGCACATGCACTAAAGACAATTGCAAGGCACTAGGTCCAAATAGAGATTGAGCTTTGATGAGTGAACAAAGACCCAAGGAAGAACAAAGAACTACTTGCAATGGGGTTGGCTGGGGAAACAGATGGTGGCTAGCAGATAGTTGATCATTAGGTCAGATTACAAATTGCAAACAAGTGTAGTATTTTTTGCTTGAATGATTGAGGAAAGAAGGGTTTCAAACCCTACAATAATTTTGAAGCCAAAAGTGTATTATAAATTGAGACAGTCCATATACAATTTAAAGGAAAAGCACAAAGTTTAGGGAAAAAGTTACCATTGTTTGAAGTGCAAGGTCGTGGCTCAAAGGTGATGCGAATCAAACAATGTGGATAGCAACTTGGTTATCATATCTTCATTTGTTGAGTCTCACAAAAATATAATTCTTAGAGGAACTATTTTACCCATATAAGCTCACAAGTGAGAGATGGTATTGCCGTATACTCAGTTTAGTTGTTGATCAAACAATTACATTTTGTTTCTTGCTTTTCCATGCATAATATTTTCTCTAATGAAAATACGATATCTTGTAGTAGAGCATCTGTTCATAGGAGAACCTGCCTAATCAATTTCACAATATCCAGAGATTTGGGTGTTCCCTTTATCTTCATAAAGTAGACCTTGTGTTGGAGCCTTTTCAAAACACATTAGATCTGAATGACAACATTCAGGCTGTGTTCTTTTGAGAGGAAGGATTAGAGGGAGAGGGAGAGGGAGAGAAAGAGATCGAAATGATTAGAGGGTGAAATTGGTGTTGTTTCTTTTAAGTGATTCAGAGGTGATTCTAGAGTGGATTAGAGAGTGAAGTTTGTGAAAGTTTGTAACTGAATTAACTGATGTGATATATTAAAAAAAACTTTTAATAGAAAAAAAGAACACGCTAAATCATCTCCTAATCATCTCTTCCCATTCCTTGTGAATAGTACATCCACCCAAAAGAACACAGCTTCAATGATTGATATGAGGATTCTGCATAAACTGATTCACAACACAAACTGCAAAAGACGAAGCTAGTCTAGTACAGTTCAACTGTTGAACTTGTTTTGGTGGTATTTTACTTCCATCTTCTAAGTGATCATGAAAACATTGGCGAGAGATTCAAAGTTCAACCAAAGCAAACCAAGATAGGTAATTTTTTTTATTTAATTTCTCATAAGATATAGAGGCTAAAATTCAAAGGAATTACTGTTAACACTCCCAAAATGTTCGATGAGAACTAAAATCACGTCAAGCTAGTCAAAATCATGTCTTAAAACATGTCATTACTGGGGCCTAAGATTGTAGCATGTCTGGTTTCCCTTCTCTTATTGGTGGTGATATCTTTGATTTCCTGAAACCACCCATGGCATTCTAAAATCGGGGTCCAAGATCACCCGCTAAAACAGGAAATACAAAGTTCATTGGGGTAAACAAAATTTTGGATGCTTGGTAATGGAAGATCGGCTGATTTTCTTTTTATTAACTTAGACTTTTATATTCAAATTGATGACTATTGATCGCTGCATACTTGACCATATTATTTGTATAAATCCTAGTTTTTCTGATGTTATGCTATACATTTGTCTCAAATTTTCATCAAGGCAGCACTATACCAGACAGAGTTCCGGCCCGTTCCACTGGAAGAATATGTAAAAGTTGGTAACTCCATTTACAGCAAAAATATGGAACTTTCTAGAACAATCTCAAAAGTGGCTGACCTTGGAGGTAAAGATCCAGATCATGTTGTTGAACTATGTAATGAGGTAGGTGGTCTAGAGTCTTAGCTGCAATGTCTATACCTTGTAATACTGAAAACTTTATAGTTATGAACAATTAAATATTCTTTTCAGGTTGTTCAAGAGGGACAATCAGTGTTAATATTTTGCTCTAGCCGGAAGGGTTGTGAATCAACTGCAAGGCACATTGCAAAGTTCCTGAAAAGATTTACCGTTGATGTTAATGATTGTGAGTTTGCTGATATTACTTCTGCTATTAATGCCCTGAGAAAGTGTCCTGGTGGGTTGGACCCCATATTGGAGGAAACTCTTCCTTCTGGTGTTGCATTTCATCATGCTGGCCTTACGGTAACCTTCCATTCTTTTTTTTTCCTTTAGCTTCATGGCTTCCACTGTCACTTTATTACTAAATTCTCACATCGATTACGAATAAGGTCAAATTATAATATATAAGTGAGGTGTAAACCTTATGTTATGAGTTAGTTTTGTGAGATTGTTAGACTTAAATTCGACTAGCTTAATAATTAACACCTCCTTTTTGATTCTATTTATGTAGATGATGAACATGTTATGTTTATGTAACCTGTTATTTTTTGCTGTTGCATAGGTTGAGGAGAGAGAGATTGTTGAAACTTGTTATCGGAAGGGTCTTATACGTGTTTTAACTGCCACATCAACCTTAGCTGCTGGGGTAAATCTGCCAGCTAGGAGAGTGATTTTCCGCCAACCTAGAATTGGTTGTGATTTTCTAGATGGGACGAGGTACAAACAGATGGCTGGTCGTGCTGGTCGAACTGGAATTGATACAAAAGGAGAAAGTGTATGGCTTTTTTTATTATGCTTTCAACTATAACATAGTAATGTCAATGTGGCATTTTCATGATGTTAAGCTGATGTCAATGCTACACTTTATTTTTTGTCAATTTTTGTTTTGAATTTTCTTTTGGTTACTCAACATATGTTTCTTTTTTCTCTTTACCTACCTTTCCTTGTTATTTGGTGTCATACTTTATTTTGGTGGGTTCTAATTAATTAGTTCTGAGTTGATTCAGTTTGTTACTTGTACAGATACTTATCTGTAAACCAGAAGAAGTGAAAAAAGTTACAGCACTTCTTAATAAAAGCTGTCCTCCTTTACATTCGTGTTTGTCAGAAGACATGAATGGAATGACACATGCAATCTTAGAAGTAGTGGCTGGAGGAATTGTTCAAACCGCTAGCGATATTAACCGTTATGTTAGATGTACACTTTTGAATTCTACAAAATCATTTCAAGATGTAGTAAAATCTGCACAAGAATCTCTTCGATGGTTGTGCCAAAGAAAATTTCTTGAATGGAATGAAGACACTAAACTCTATAATACCACACCTCTTGGACGAGCATCTTTCGGAAGTTCTCTTTGTCCAGAAGAATCACTTGTAAGTGTTCCTCTAATTTTATTTAGTGCCATTGCTCTTTTTCCCATTGATCCATTTTGGGTTTATTATAGTGAAGCTTTTCTTGTTTGTTTTGTTAGAAATATTAGACATGTGAGTGTGATGATTGGATACATGACATGTTAATTGCTTGTACATGATGTGTTTGAGACCCAAAATATAGAAGACGAATAAATAGGGAAAATGAGATGATATGTGTATTATTTCCAAAATAAATAAAAAAATATAAAAGGTGATGATTCCTATTACTGTACATCAAGTACTTCAAGAGAGGTTAGCACCTCCTGGCCATAATAGAATTTCACAGTATCTTGTAATCTTGCTCCTCACTCTCCTCCCCTTACATTTTCCCACTACCATCACTCCTTAACTAATTCTGTTACACCCTTTTCTACCTCACTACCATGTCTGTTCACACCCTTTTTTCTCTCATACACTCCAAATCTTGGGTCTACTTTCAATATCTAAGCCCTCTTTCCCAGTCCTAACAATTGTTGCTTCAATTGTTGGAGAGCTTTATTTATGTCCATCAACTCCTTTTTTACTGCTTTAACTCTCACTTCTCAAGGCAAAAATAAAATTTCTTTAGGAGGTTTTCTGCCACAGACAATCTCAAAAGGAAGCAGGAAAATTGATGTTTTCACATCAATATTGCTATCACCCTCCCTCAAACTGTAGGTGAGAGACTTTTACAAACAAAATCCTTTACATTGAGTTTGTGTCCAAGATGTTCTTTGGCTTGGTGAGAGCATCAGCCCACTGATCTAAGCTAAGAATATGATAAACTTCAAGTTGTTTTGATAACACTTGATCACAAACACAATAGACATCAATCTCCATATGTTTCATTCTAGAGTGAAAAACTGGATTTTGTGCTATGGCAACAGTGCTTTGATTGTCATAGAGCATGATAGGAGTAGTGGAAGAAATAGAAAGTTCTTTTAGAAAAGCTTGAATCCAAAGAATGTCTGCCGAAGATTTTTTATTTCATTTTTTATTATGTAATCATTTCCTTTTAGATAACAGGTTAAAACTTAAAACTTATAGACACGTGTTCCTGTGCAATTATCACCGATTCATTTTTCTCATTTTTAGGATGATATTTGCATTCCTGTTTATTTTTGTTTCTGATTTTATTTTTTGTGAAGATGATGGTAGGATCATTTGCTTGTTAAACTAGGTTAGAACCAATATATATACCAATGTGTAATTCCTTTTGTACAATTATCCTAAAAGGACGATGTTCAGTTTTCCTGTATAATTTTGTCTATTGGTAACTTGAGGTAGTATAGTCATGCTGTTATTGGCATTAACCTATACTTTCTTGATTTCTCAGATTGTGTTAGCGGATCTCTCAAGGGCAAGGGAAGGATTTGTCCTTGCGTCTGACCTGCATTTAGTTTACTTAGTGACACCAATCAATGTTGATGTTGAGCCAGACTGGGAATTGTTCTATGAGCATTTTGTGAGATTGTCTCCTCTTGACCAGGTTGGTTTTCATTAAGAAGAATTTCCTTTCTGTGTTTTTTATTTTTATTTTATATTGGTGAAAGATGTTATTAGACTTGCTTGGAGTTCATCAAATGTTTACTATCACCTATCTCAGGCTGCATACGTAAGTCTTATTAGTATTTATATGCTTGCAGTCAGTTGGCAATCGAGTAGGTGTGACAGAACCATTCTTGATGCATATGGCGCATGGTGCACCACTACGCGCTCCAAACAAGTCAAGACATAATACAAGGTCATTACACAATCAGCAGAGAAACCAACTCGGGATTTCCAATGCAACAACCAACTATGATGATCAAACTCTTCGTATTTGTAGAAGATTCTATGTTTCACTCATTTTGTCACTTCTAGTTCAGGTGCTTTTCTCTATTGTGTGGACTCTAATATTTCTATTCTTAACTATTTTTCAAAATTAATATTATTAGTGAACAAAGGAGATAAATGCATAATATAAATGTACTAAGTTTCTAATTATCTGTCTGTTCAATCCCAACATATTCTCTTCAAGGGCCATTAAATCTGCCATGGCTGCTTTTCGATTTTTATAAAAAGTTGGATAGGTTTAGATGGCCCAACAAATGTGTAGCCAGCCCACAAGGAATTTGGGTTGGCCACCCTACCCCACTTTTCACACATTGGCTTGTGGCATTGGGTTGAACGACCATTTTTGCACATTTAACAGAACATGTACATTGCAATACCACAACTTGTCTCATATACTACTATAATTGCTAAGACACTCTAATCTATCAACAATGAAGGAAACTTGTTTAAAGTTCTTTGAATTTTGGTTTGGATCTAATTTAGTACTACAAAACTAGATTGCAAGGTGAGGTTTTGTTGGGATATAAGGAGATAGGAAGTTTATTAAGATATTTAATTTAAAATATAAATTGGTAAGTTAGTTAGTTAGATATAAACAGGGGAAGGAGGATAGGAGGGATTCTAATAGAAAGGAGAATAAAGAGTGGAGATGAACAGTCTACTACTGAAAGAAATGTACAAATTAAGTTAGTTGTTGGCTAGTTGTTTTGCTGTTTTGACCGCTGTTGGGGTAGTGGGCTAAGGCTTTCTAAAGGAAAGCCTTTTTATTCCGTTGTGGAGAGAGGGTTTGGAGGTTGGGAAAAAAGATAGTTTGAACAAGGTAAGCCTTATGGAAGAGGAGGTATTCTCTACTTTGTATGTGGGTGTTTGAGAGTTTTGTAAAAATTAATACATTAGTGGGAAACGACATTTCCAATTTACCTGAAGAGTTTTGAATATTGTAAAAGACAGTTTGCCTGACATGAAGGAGATTAAAAAGTTTCCTCGATGACAAGGTTGTTCCAGCTGGTTGAGATAATGATTGGAAGGAGAATAAGGATAGGACATACAAAGTCTACTATAGAAAGAAATGTAAAAATTAAGTTAGTTGTTGGTTAGTTGTTTGCCGTTTTGACAGCTGTTGGGGTTGTGGGCTAAGGCTTTCTAAATGAAAGCCCCTTTATTCTGTTGTGGAGAAGGTTTGGTGGTTAGGAAAAAAGGTAGTTTGAACAAGGTAAGCCTTGTGGAACAGAAGGTATTCTCTCCTTTGTATGTGGGTGTTTGCAACTTTTGTAAGAACTAATACAGCAGTGGGAAACTGCATTTCCAATTTTTCTGGTGTTTTGTCTTGTGAAGGGATCTAACAGATTCAAATTTGTCATTGTAAATTGAGCAATGGCTCTTTGAGAAGGGATAAATCCTTTGGGAAGGGGAGACGTTTAGAGGAGAGGTTTCTCTCCTAGTCATGTTGTTTTCATCCTATTAGTTAAAAATCATTCTTTTTCCTTTCAATTCTTGGTTCCTAATAAGTATGCACCCCGCCTTTTTAAGCCATATAACTAGTCAATGTGAATCTTAACCACCACCCATGATATTGCAATTAAGGCACCTCCAAGGGTGATTGCACGTAAGATGACTTTTCCAACACTCTCCCTCATGCCCATTACTCTAGCTTGGACTGGGACATATGTAGGTGACACAACCAGAGATCTTGGATATACTTTGATACCATATGAGAATTTGGTTTGGACTTAACTTACATAATTGGTTTGTAAAGTAAGGTTTGCATCCTACTTACATATATTCTATTGTAGCAATATTAGTCTATGTGCACCTAAATTGCTACATTTTGTAAATAGTAGATTATTAGGAGAAAAAATATTCTCAATATCTCCATAGTAATTAAGAAAAAATGTCTTCAAAATCTTTCCATTTATTTCAACATATTTATATTTACATTTTTTAGAGGTTTTGGTTATTGCACATATAGATGATGAGAATGTAATTGGTGTGATTGATATCAATAAAATAGTTCTTTATTTTTTAAGTCTACTCTTGATGTTGTAATAGAGGTAAACCCCAGGAGGCTGAAACTAAGGTGATTTAGGACTAGGGCTGACCAAATTTAAGGCAACTCTTCAACAATAGTTTTCATCTTTGACATGTTAAAAGTCTTGAAAAAGCTCACATCGATTGGAAAAATGGATAAAATATTGATTCTCCTATCGTTATATTTGTTAAAAATGATATTCCCTTTTTCTTAACATTTGTGAAAAAGTAAAATCATATGAAGTTCATTCATGCATCATAATATAGTATATGTGTCCATTTAAGATTCATTTTAGATATCAATCGGTAGATATCCAAAATGTGTCAAATCTTAAGATTTGAATCAGAAGATTTTGATAACCATGTCTATTAGGATATAAAGAAAGAGAAATTAGTTAAGATAGAATACTACTGAGTTAGTTACATGAGGTGTTCGTTAGAAAAGGATGTTGATTATCTCTGGAATTTCATTAGAACTTATTTTATTTCTTATGTAAATGTTATTTTATGAAGGAAACTCCTGTGGGTGAAGTTTGTGAAGCATTCAAAGTTGCCAGGGGAATGGTTCAATCCTTGCAAGAGAATGCTGGTAGGTTTGCATCTATGGTTGCTGTGTTTTGTGAGAGACTTGGTTGGCAAGATCTTGAAGGCTTAGTTGCTAAGTTTCAAAATCGTGTATCTTTTGGAGTTAGAGCAGAGATTGTAGAACTTACCACCATTCCCTACGTGAAAGTAAGTGCTAAGCACACTCAAGTTCTATGATTGCTTGACATGCTCCTTGGTATATGTTCTATTGTTATTGGCTTGTACTAGTTATCTTATGTGCTGTTTAATTTGCAGGGTTCCCGAGCCAGATCACTCTATAAAGCAGGTTTACGTACACCTCTTGCAATTGCTGAAGCATCCATTCCAGAGATAGTAAAGGCACTTTTTGAATCTTCTTCGTGGGCCACAGAAGGTGATCTATGGATTAAGTTGTCTCAATTCTGTTACATTGGTTTAAATTTAATATTTTGGTCTAGGTTGAGATAACATTGAATATTCCTAGAAACTATATATAATAAAATGTAAATATGGAACTAAGGTAACTAGATTAACATTTTTCATAGAGAAAAGCCCGTTATCAATGTACTGTACTTTTAAATTCATTACATTAGCTTTTTAACTTGGGATTGTGTGAGTGAAGCGGCCTTATGTTTTCCATGTATTCTGAGTTGATTTTGTTTCTTTGAAAGGTTCTGCCCAAAGGAGCTTACAATTTGGGTTAGCAAAAAAGATAAAGAATGGTGCACGCAAGATTGTTCTTGAAAAAGCTGAGGAGGCTAGTAATGCTGCTTTTTCAGCTTTTAAGTCTCTTGGGTTCAGTGTCCCACAGTTTGCTCCTCGAATATTATCTACTGCTCCTCATGATTCTATCCGGCAAGAAGCTGGTAGTACCTCTGGAAGTGACACAACTGACACTAGTCATAATTTTGTTGATGCAAATCACATTGTTAATTCTATTAAGTTTACTTCAGATAAAGAAAGAAAAGAATTAATTAAATTATCTGTTAGTGGTGCTCTGGCTCCTGTGGAAGAAAAATCAAGCAACAGGGTGCTATGTAGCTTGTCCACTTTTCCAGTTGCAGGACCTACAATGGATGAGAAGAATGGGAATTTTGACCTTGCTAAAAATCCAGACATGTCCCACTTCTCTGCTCCATTTCAGAAACCAAAGGATATATCTTGTGTAAAGGATGGCTGCCATGCTCATTGCACAGAGGAACAACATAAGAATGGAAATTTGGCTAGTGGTAATTCTGGTTGTTCAAGTAAGAAAGGTCCCATTAATGCAGTGAGTTGTCCAGGTGGGCTTGATTCATTTTTGGATATATGGGACACTGTGCCAGAGTTCTACTTTGATATCCATTACATTAAGCGTTTGGAATTGCACTCTGCTGCCCCCTTTGAGATACGTGGCATAGCTGTTTGTTGGGAAAACTCTCCTGTGTATTACGTTAATCTTCCCAGAGATATTCTGTTTTCTGACAAAGCAAAAGATGACTGTTTATCCATGAGTACATGTAGTGATAAACAAAAAGTTTCATCTTCTAAGTGTAACCAAGATTTAGAGATTGCTAGACATAGGTGGAGCAGAATTAGTAAAATAATAGGGAAAAGAAATGTCAGAAAGTACACCTGGAATTCAAAGATTCAGATTCAGGTGCTGAAAAGTCCTGCATTTCCGGTTCAGAGATTCAGATGTTTGGACACACCCGGAACAAGTGTGTACCTTGAAGTTATAGACAATTCATATGTGTTATTTCCCTCTATTCATGTTCAGGATGCAATTGATCTATGTATTGTGGCTTGGATTCTTTGGCCTGATGAAGAGAGTAGCTATACTCCAGACCTCGATAAGGTAATGTACATGCTTGTACTGCATCCATGAATATACATACATGTTCACTTGTTTGGAATCAATTTTTGATGATATAACAGTATCTTACTAGATTCAACAATTGTGGTTGATAATATAGGAGGTTAAGAAGAGGTTATCCTCTGAGGAAGCTGCAGTGGCCAATCAGAGTGGTAGGTGGAGGAATCAGATGAGAAGGGCTGCTCATGATGGTTGCTGTCATCGGGTTGCTCAAACACGGGCATTATGTTCTGTTCTTTGGAAATTACTTATTTCTGAAAATCTTGCTGAAGTGCTTATGAGAATAGAAATCCCATTGGTAAGAATTTATGGGAACAGTAATTTACCCCAAATTTTGTTTAATTGCATATTTTTATGTGTTATAGCGTATGAGCAATATACCCCTATAAAAATAAAATGGTAATCTAATATTCAACAATTCTAGATTTATGTAGAGTGCTCTCATCAATGTGATGGATACACCTTAACTAAACTTTCCCTTTACACATGGTTGTTGGATTTTGTTTTTATTGAAGATTTCACATGAACTAGAGATATGACGAAATTATGGGTGCAAACCTCTATTTAAAAGTCAGTTTTGTAAGGTTAAGTTAGACATAAATCTCACTTTCTAAGATGTAAATAAGAGCCTATCCTAGCATGGTTTGTGGGGCCTATCATGTCACTCATTATCAGGTCATAATTTGACCAACTACAAAATCTAGAGCCATACTAGAGATGTTCAGTTTTCAATGGGAGGGAGTGTGTTAGAGATCTCCCATGAAATAGAGATATAAGAAAATTATAGTATACAAGTAGAAGTAAACTTCATTTTACAAGCCAATTTGTGTGATTGAGTTAGGTCAAAAGTTCATTTTCTGAGAGTTTTTATGATTTTTAACACATGAAAATTGTTTAAAAAATTAGAAAGCTTTAGATATTGTACTTTCAATTATAACTTAAATCGGTGCTGAAAATATGAAGCAAGATGGACGAGAAATTGATCAGTTTAGGGAAAAGGATTCAAGACAAATGGAGGAAGATTGTTATTGCTGTAACAATGCACTTTATAATTTATATGCACAATTAATTTAAATGGGTATATTGGAATCAGAATACATTGAACCAATTGAACCTCTGTGCTCAGGGGAGAGAGTGATTAAGTTGATAAGGGATCCTTTGCTTTTATACCTAAGCTAAAGTGTGATCTTAACATGTTAATGGCTGAATATTTTAGGTGAATGTTCTTGCTGACATGGAGCTTTGGGGAATTGGTGTTGATTTGGAGAGATGCATCCAGGCTCGTAAATTGTTGGTTAACAGGCTAAAGCATCTTGAGAAGGAAGCTTATAAGCTGGCCGGCATAACATTTTCATTAAATATGCCAGCAGATATAGCAAAAGTGCTGTATGAACACTTGAAGCTGCCCATACCTAATGTGCAAAATAAGGGAAAACAACATCCGAGTACTGGCAAACATTGTTTGGATGCATTGAGGTATGGAGAACTTTCCGTTTCCTATGTGTTGTTCTGTTTGTAGTGACTTTAAGATTATAAATACAAGAATCTAGCAATGTGCCACTCCTAGGTTTTCAAATCAAACTCCACTCTTGTAGATTCGTATTGCACTTAAATCTCCATTATCTTTTATTTTTAACCTCTACCTACAAAAGGATTTGTGGATAGAAGTGTTTTATAAGTACCTCTTAACAATTTCTAGCACACTTATTAAGCTCCTTGCCTCTCTCACGAACACTTGTCCACTTGTTTCTGGCTCACCACTCCACTACCAGCCACACGCATCAGCGAAACGCCTTCACATAACTCCTCAAGAATGCAGCTTAACAACTTAGCGCATAGCACAATGTCGACTACTAAACCTATACTCATCCAGCCAATGTAAATGCACTTACTACCTGCTCTGTGTATTTTACACACATTGCCCTATGTAAAACACATAATGTTTGACCCATGCAATTTACATCCGCTTAACTAAAACACACTTGTCGACTCCACTCTCAACTCTTCCCATGGTCCTTATCTTAGCTGAAGGTGAGGGATCTGGAGAAGGAAGGATATGAGACAGATGGAGAATGAGGAGTCTTGGAGAAGGGAGTTGAAGAATACCTTGATCAAGAATGTCAACACATGGATTTGTCTATTCTCTCAGCATGAGGTTTAACACAATCTAATACTATGAAACTGCAAAGGAAGACTGATGGGAAGATTTGGGTTGATCTTTATAGAGAGTGGGGCAAGTCCTAATTTTATCTCATTAGAGCTAATGCCTCTCCTTGGCTTGCATGTTGAATCAACTCCATCATACAATGTAAGATAAGGAGATGGACACAGGAAAAGCATACTGCTAAGGAGGCTCTTTTCTTGATTGATTTTGGAGTGGATTTGATTTTAGTGGTAGCGTTGTTGGCCTCATTAGAGATGTTAAGGTGAATTGGAAGACTTTAACAATGATTCTCGGCACACAAAGTTAGACGGTCTAGATAAAAGATGATCCAACTTTGGCCAAAAATTTAGTGAAATAAACAAAAATAGAAGTTGTTTCAATAATATGGGGTGTAGGAGTTGCTTGACAGACAACAGGGATGAGCAGAAAATACTATAAGTAAGAACCAAGAAAAATTGGATTTGGTTTTGAGAGAGTTTCTAGGGAATCTTAAAGATTGCCACCTTGTAGAGATGTGGATTGTAAAATTGCAATCAAATTGGGAGTGGATACAATAAATGTGAGACCCTATAGATAGCCTTACATGTCAAAAACTAAATTCAAAAACAAGTGGGTGAAATTTTGAAATCAAGGATTGTCAGACCTAGTAATAGTCCTATTCCAGCTCAGTTCTTTTGGTCAAGAAAAAAGATGGGAATTGGAGATTTTGTGTGGACTATCGAGCCACTACAAGAAGTGTTGGTGTAATGGCAAGAAGGTGGGTTCGAAGTGGCCATGTAGGAAGATGTTTCTACCATTAAAGATAAATTTCTAGAATTCAACCTTGGGGTCTAGGTTGTTCATGCAGCATAGGGTAATGTTAGCCAGGGAAATAATGAGAGAGTAGAATGTGTATTATAAAAGGAAATTTAAAAATAAAAAATTGTTATGCGGTTAATTGTTTTGGGAGAGACTTTATGAGAAAGTCTATATTTAGTTTCCCTTTGAGGTGTTGGGCATAATTTTGTACAAAGTTTTTTACTGTTGTATCCGAGGTAGTTAAAATTGAGATTATGGTTGGATCAAGAAGGGCTCACAAAATCATAAATTACCTGATTGTGACTTGTCCTGAGATTGCTTTTGTAGGGAATGTAGTAAGTTAATTTTTAAATGCTCCTATCCAAGACTATTGTGATGCAATTGTATAGCTCCAAAAGTATATCAAGAATATGAAGATTAGGGAAATACTCAAATTGTTGGGTATTCTATTGTTGATTGGGCTAAGTCTTTAAGTGATAGACGATCCACTGCATTATTGTGTTCTTTTTGGAGGTAATTCAGTATCATTTCATGGAAAATCAAGAGACAAAATGTTGTGGCAAGGTCAAGTATAGAAGCAAACATATGGCTAAAACAACTCCTCCACAAGCTTAAATTTGAAGAAAGTTTCCAAATGCATCTTCTATGTCACAATTAGGTAGCATTGCACATTGCCTTCAATCCTGGCTTTCGTGAGAACCAAACATATTGAGTTGAATTGTCATTCCAGGAAACAAAAATTAGAGTCTGGAGACATCATCAGTAGATAGTTGGTTGACATATGTCCTATATGCTCCAATTTGAGGGAGAATGTTATAATTATAAACATAAAATATGGACTTTATCTTATATAATTAGGAATATCTAGATTATATATGTATTATTATGAATATTTTTATTTGTTCCTACATCACATCTTTGTTATTAGAAGATAAATTTCTCTATTTATTGAATTGATTCTTTTTTCTCAGTATAAATAAAGCACTCATGCTGCTTCAGAAATGTGTTTCAGTGCAATATTTCTCTCTTCCTTTGAATTTCTCATATTCTTTATAGGCAAGATATGTTCTAGTAAATTTCATTTTTTTTCAGGCATGAAGATCCTATTGTTCCAGTCATTAAACAAACATCGAACAATGGAATCCTTAGAATTTCACATATACTTTATAAAGAAATTATGTTCTAGGAAATTTCATTTTTTTTTTTCAGGCATGAAAATCCCATTGTTAAATATTGAAAAAAACTGTATAGGATTAATCTCCTTTGTGTCTGAAATACACATAGAGTGAATGTATTTATAATAACAAGTGATACAAGTAGATATGGCAACTAAACATAAATATGGTAAATAGAAGATATTGTAATAAGCAATATCAATAATATCTACCAATACCAAATAATGTCTATTTTTTCCTAATAAACAATAGATGCTATATGTCCCTAATTAACATAAAACGCAACATATCTAAGACTTTATAAAGAAACTGTGTTCTAGGAAATTTCATATTTTTTTCAGGCATGAACATCCCATTGTTCCAGTCATTAAAGAACATCGAACAATGGCAAAGCTGTTGAACTCTACGTTAGGATCAATTTGTTCTCTGGCTAGGCTATCTGTAAGCACACAAAAGTATACAATACATGGTCATTGGTGCCAGACATCTACTGCAACCGGTCGGCTTTCAATGGAGGAACCTAATCTTCAGGTTTGGGTTCTTTTTTTTCTTCTGGCCTTTTTTTCAGTTAACTGCTATATGTAGTGTTAGATGCAACATACAAATATTCATGTGACCTAATAGCTTAGGCATTTGAGATTATTTTGGATCGTGAGTCATTGCATGGTATGAAAGCCTCTGTATGACCAAGTAGTCTAGACTTTCATGCTTGTTGCTTTTATTTATGGATGGCAATTAGGGCCTGGCCCATGGTCCCGGCCCGTAGGCCCACAGAAAAAATGTGGGGCGGGCCAAGGTAGTGAGCTCGTAGGCCCGTGCAGGCTCGGCTTGCATAGGCCTGCGGCCCGCGCAGCCGGCCCGCAAGCCCGCATAAAATTAAAAAAAAAAAAACTTGTATTTGTGTATATTAATTACTTCTTTTATGGAATCTTGCATTAACGTTTCAAATTCTTGTATAACTGGAAAAGACAAGTATTATGTAATTTTTAATGTGCTAAAATTTAA
>Ga0214543_1005555_pt1 | contig 23063 bp, 11 predicted proteins | sample CNSS2metaG_FD_160094 | JGI IMG/M metagenome (GOLD analysis project Ga0214543, IMG submission 160094) | Root nodule microbial communities from cowpea collected in UCLA plant growth center, Los Angeles, California, USA - CNSS2 | ecosystem: Host-associated > Plants > Roots > Nodule | place: USA... | reverse complement strand
CGTTTATATAATATATATATATATATATATATATATATATATATATATATATATAAAATATTAATGACGTGATGAATAAAGATGAATGAGTTTTGTTGTCGTAAAACTTATTACCAAAACTACTATACAAATATTTTTGAAGATTTGGATAGAGACAAGATATGATATATTTGGAATTGGTAATCCCCTTGCAAAATCAGCTAGAATCCAAAAACTTTGTCTTAATAATCTCACAAGCCTTAGACCGAAAGAATGTTAAAACAAGAGATTAAAAAAGATGTTAAATTCAACATTTACGTTGGTCTAGGTGTAACCGATGTAAGTTTACATTAAATTATAAGGGGTCCGTTCTTTTTCTTTTTATATTTACATCCACAGGTTTTCTCTTCATTCTCTACGGAAAAACACGCCAAAACGTTCTTTCGATTAGGGTTTCATCTTTGGAGACAAAATGATGGTGGTTTAGGAGTTTTTTTTAAGAAGTCTTTGACTTTAGTGATGGGCATCTCATGGAAAGTTCTTTTGTTCAATGGATTTCGTTTTGAGATTTATTTACTAAAGTTTCTATTGTTATTTGTGATTGAGACTACTTTTGGAGAACTCAGTCATGACTTTACATGAATGTTCCCTTTTTTTATTTGTATTGAGTATTTATCAAAATCGGACATTGGTTCTCATATTGGTTCATCTTTCAACAAATAAAAAAGTTTTGATGAAATGAGTTTTTTTTTAATGTGTTTTAATTTTATGTGTTGCATATCATGAGAATGACTTTTTATGAAGTTGAAAAAGAGTTAGTGATTAGCAAAGTCAAATTTGGGACAGGTTGGATCATTTAGAAGAACATTGAGTTTTACAGGTTTAAAGGTACTTAAATGAAGGATGAACTTTTGTTTCAATGCCCTTGAACTTATATAGATCAATTTTCTTTCAAAGTAGTCCATCTTAAGTTTGACTTCTCTGTTCACCAACTCTTCTTCAACTTAATCAAAACCCTTCGTTTGAGAAGAACATGTAAAACTGTAAAGTTCAAACAAGCTCATTTTGTAAAAGTTTTTTTTTTTTTACTGGATGCTTAACTTTTTACGTCAATTCTTGTAAGAAACTGACGTAAATTTACCTTGATTGTTAGTGGGGTTTGACATAAATTTATGTCGATCATTGGTAGGATTCAACATAAATTTAAGTCTTCGATTATGACATTAGGCCTTTGACAAATGTAAATAACCTAAAAATAATAGACATAAAAAAGTTTTTATTTTTTATGCTGGTGAGTTTCTAAAAGAGTAGCAATATCAAGTGTATATAAACACATTAACTTTTTAACATGTTTGTTTCTCTTGACATTAGTTTCCATATATATATATATATATATATATATATATATATATATATATATATATATATATATATATATATATATATATATATATATATATTCCAACTCAAAATATGCATATATTTCATCATTGTAATAAAAAACCTGATAAAATAAAATGTTAAATATCTTTTTGTCCCTATATTTGGATGCAAAATTGAAATTCATTTTTATTCCAAATTTTAATAAATTTTGGTCTCCAAACTTTAAAAATAAATAAATATAATACTTTTAATCCAATAATATTAACTTTTTTTAATATGTTAGAACGGTATTTTAGGTTAATATTTAAATTGCATGTTAAATAGTGTAAACAACTTAAATGTCAACCTAAAATACCATTTGACACCTAAAATAATCAACGTCATTAGGTTAAGAAAACTATACACATTTATTTTAAAATTTAAAGACCAAAATATTTTAAAATTTGAAATAAAGACGATAATGTGTTGTTAGATTTGTTGAAGATCATGTTCACAGTATTGTTTATTATTTCAATGGTATCAGCTATTTGCAACTTGGATTAGATTCATACTAGTTTGGTCACTTTTCTCAAGGTCAACAATGTGTTAATGGTTTTTATATTAACTTCAAGCAATTTAGCAATAAAAATACTAAGGGTAAACAATGCACTTTCGTTATATAAATAGTAAATCGTATATACACCAAGGTTTAATCAATTTAGTAGTTAATGACAGAGAGCTCTAAAAGTTATTATCGAATTATATAAAACATAATCTAGGGACTACCATTAATAACATACTAGCGTAAACACATGCGCTATCGCTATCGTGCTTGTGTGTACGTATTTTTTTATATATGCATGATATTATATTAGTTGACGATTTTTATAAAAAACTTGTAAACATAGCAGTTAATTTTCAAAAATTTAATAAATAATTATATTTTAAAGAATAAAATTGAAATTTTGAAATAAAGATACAAAAGAGAAATAACGGTCAATTTTTAAAAATTTAATAAATAATTAAAATTCTCTTTAAATAATTTAAAAAGATAAAATTGAAATTTTGAAACGTGGACAAAATAAATCTCCTTTATATAGTTATAAATTCTCTAATTCAGCATTGGTCTTAATCATGTCAAACCTGAAAATACAAAAAAAAACTTCAGCTAATTTTACTTCTGGTTATAGTATTTTTAAAATAAATATTAAATATATTTTTAATTTCTTAATTCATCGCTCAATTCTTCATACGAATCATTATTCAAAATCAGAAAAAAAAATTCCTTTTTGTGAAAAAGTCTATTTTTGTTTTCATCAATATTTTAAAAGTTGATAAATTTTGTGAATACATAAAATATATTTTTTATTTTCCTTCACGTTGATAAATATGAAAAAAAATTCTGAAATTTCATTTTTTATTATGTTTTCAAATTCATACTTCTGTGGCTTATAATTGAAAATAATATTTATAAGAGATTTTTGTAACATATCTTTGTTGTATATTTTTTCATTCATTAAAATTAGTTTATTTTTAAAATTTTGACTCAATTTAATATCTAAAATATTTAAATGTATGAATTTATTTTTTTTAATCAAATTTTATAAAATTTAATTAACTTTTCTTTTTTCATATTTTATGATATACGAGTTGTTTACATCATTTAATATATTTTTATTTTAATATTAACTAAAAAACACATTTAAAATATTAAATAAAATTTATAAAATTTGATTAAAAAAATTAAATTTATACATTTTTAAAAATAGAAAACTAAATTGATTCAAAATTAAAAAAGTATCCACAGTAACGACACGTATAATTAACCTTCTCTAAATATAAATACATAATTATTAAAATATATCAGAGCACAAGAACAAACGTTAATTCAATTTCATCATTGGTTGAGAATTTTAACAAAATTCTACAAGGACCTTCACTTCTGAACTTGTCTCACCATTATTAATTTCTTATCTATTGATCCAATCAAATCAAACTAATAAATTATTCATGCCAAAGTTGTGGAAGCTTGTAGTAGCCAGTACATGATATTAATTTGATAACGGAGCTTTAAATAATGAGTCAGTTTATTGGTATTGTTCTTTAAAAAGTATTTTTAACGAAATAAACACAATTCTATTATTTATTTGTTTATCTAATCTGGTTAATTTGAAATAAGCAGTTTTTAATTTATTTTAGTAAACAAATCCTGAGATTCTTAAATAACTTCAAGAAATAATTTAATTCAGAAACACTTATTTCAAGTTTAACAAAAGAACAACTATTTAATCCAAGATTTTGGGATTTCTTTGTACTTTTTCGGAGTTCTTTAAATTATAATGAATCTGTTTTTTTTTTAAAGTGTTCCAGGGCATTTAAAAAAATAATTAAGTTCGGTTAATTATTTTCAAAATATTTTTTGATATCAAGTTAAATTTTAAATATATTAGATGTTACATCGTTATTTAAAGAAAGATAAGTTTTTCTATATATTTACAAAAATATAAATAAAAGTAAAAGTGTAAGATTTCATCTAATAGAAAATTTTAATAAATAAAACATCAAATATTATAATAAAATAGATCATGCAGACATAAAGTATATAAGAATTTAACCATTACTATCATTCCAAAATATACTAAAAACAAACATACCACGGACACAGAACAATGCCATAAACACGTCTTTCAACATAAAACAAGTTAGCAAAAGATCGTTCAACAGAACAAAAAATTACATAAGACCAATAAAAGTCTTCACATTTGCTCACACCAACATAGGTAATCATTGCAAAATGGAAAACACAAAAATAAAGAAGGGTAAGGAGAAAATAATTTTAATAGATAAATAAATAGATTGAGCAAAAAGTTATTGAGCACAAACAACAAGTGATAACAACCCATAGAAGATCCTCTAACTCAATTATCTGAATACATGTAATAAGGTCGGATTCACTGGTTGCTTGCACTTGTGGTGACATCTACTGCTATGTAAAACCATTGCCAATGGGATGACAGCAGGAGGTCGTAGTCTCTGACAGGATAATGGACTAACCTTGTGTGTAATAGGGTGAAACTCATTGGCAATAACTTTACCGAACAATATATGCCATTGGCAATAACTCCACAAAGTAGTAAATGTCACCACAAGTACAAGCAACCAGTGAATCTGACTTTATTACATGTATTCGGATAATTGAGTTAGCGGATAATTGAGTTAGAGGATCTTCTATTGGTTGCTATTACATGTTGTTTGTGCTGAATAACTTGTTTGCTCATGATCTATTTATTTATCTATTAAAATTATTTTCACTAGCTTACCCTTATTTATCTTTGTGTTTGGTTCCTTGTTATGTTTTCCTTTTTATAAGGATCACCTATATTGGTGTGAGCAAATGTGAAGACTCATGGTGATCATCAAGATAGTAGAGATTAGGGATGACAAAAATACCTGTGCCCGTGGATATCCGCAGATAAAATCCACGACGGATAGTTATTATCCGCGGATATTTATTACTTGCAGGTAGCAAGTATTTTAATACCCGCTTATAAACGGATCGAATACAGGTATCATACTATCCGTACCCGCAGATACCCATTACCCACAAAAAAAATAAAAATAAAATTTAATTCAAATTTAATTTTTATAATTTTATATTAAAAAATTCATAAAATATATATTTTTTTTAACATTTGCAAGTAGAGTATCCACAGGTACCCGCGGGTTTTAAAAACATCCACAAGTATTTTTTAAACGAATATCCGACAGGTAAATGGACAAGTAACGGACAAATTTTTTTTAGGCGGGTCAGGTTGCGAATAGACACTATCCATGCCCAACCCGACCTGTTGCCATCCTTAGTAGAGATGCTGCTGTTTAGACTAGACTTATCGGTTATTTCTCTTTTGAGTATCTTTTAAAGAATTGGTCTTATGTAATTTCTTGCTTTGTTAAACGATCTTCTACCAATTTGTTTTATGTTGTAAAACATGTTTATGTGTCCATGGTACTTCTGCTTTTAGTATATTTTAGGATGATAGTAATGGTTAAATTCCAATATACTTTATGTCGCATTCTATTATAATATTTGATGTTTGATTTATTAGAATTTTCTATTAAATAGATGTCACACTTTAATTAATATTTTATTTAGTTGTTCATACTTTTAAGCCAGTTTTTTTTTTTTATGATATTAAATCACAGTTGATTTACAATCTTAAATTTTTTTGTTATATCAACTAATTCTAATAAAAACTATTATAAAATTCAAATTTTAAATTTATGACTAAAAATGTCTTTAAAGATAAAAGGTCCCACAAAAAGAAAACACTAAAATAAAGAACTACCCATTCCTTAGGAACAATTATAATTTATAAATAAGCATATCCACACTACAATAGGAGAAACGATAAAACTACTAACTCCTATTAACTAAGTAATGGCATCACAATGAAAACCATTTTTATTTATCATAAAACTCAATAAATATTACGTTGTTATTTTATTTGTTTAGTACTACTGCATATAACACAATAAAATTAAATTTAAAACAATGAAGAACAAAATTGAAAGTTGATAAAGAAAAAGTGGACTGACAAATTGAAGCACCAACAGTCAATAGCCCCCTCTTTTTCTGACAGCTAAATCTGTCTTCCTCTCTGTATTGAGAAAGGAAGTGTTCAGGAGTCAAGTAGAGGTAAAGAAGAGAGACCATATTGTGTATAAAAAATGAAGATGCATGGATTATGACAAACAAATCTTGGAACTATAACTTGAACATCAAATGGATTCAATGCAGTCATATTTTCACACACTCAAACTCAACAAACTCAGAACCATTGAATCAAAAATTGGATGCCATAAACCTTGCATGTGTTTCAAGTTGTTCGATGTAGATGTAAATGAAATATGCGCAGAGCAATCTTTCATCAGATACAACTGAATTCATCGCAAGTCAAGTCCAAATTCTGTGTTGAATTTTTGACAATGTTCCTCTACTAAGTCTTCAAAATACACTGATGTTGGTATATTAAAAATATATTTTAAACATCAAAATCAGTTTTCATCAATGTATTTTGAATACTCAATAGAGGAACATCACCAAAAACTCAGCATAGAATCCAAATTCTTGCAAGTCCAACTTCTCTACTTGCCTTTTGATATTGTCTCTCAGGTATGTGTCCAAATTACACTCATTTTGATAAATTAAAAATACCTGTAATATGTTTTAAAATATCAAAATCAATATAACTTGGAGGCACAGTAGAGACACTACTGATCCAAATTCAATGTTGAACTGTGAATGAGTGAATGCAAAGAATCCAAAGCACATCCTACTTTAGGAACTATCGTAAGATGAAGGGAAGACTATCATTCAATAGTGTAGGTAAATGTACATGCACTGCTGTGTTAATACTAGATAGAGTTTATTTTAATGATCTCTCTAAAAGCCAAATTATTGCAGTCATGCAGATGTGTTGCAACCATGCCATTAAATCAAGCAATTAATAAGGCCTTCAACTTCTGTGATTCACCTTCATATTTTACTTGTTTTGACCTCATCTTGAGCAAAAAATTGAAAGAACCTGAACTGGACAGAACAAATACAGAGTTTTCCAATGGATGATGGGGTCATTAATAGCCTTTGTTCCCACGAATCCTAGCTCTCATGTCAACCTGATAAGAGTGCCAAAACAATAGCTGTTTACTCTTTAGTACAATACTGAAGCTTACACATGAACATAAAATTATTCATCATCATCCCAATCTACTATTTACATCATTTGCAAGTTGCAATGAAGATGCCCAAATGGATCTGAGTTAATTGTTATAACTTGTTGAAAACCAATTTTATCAGAAGTATGAAGGCCTTAATAAATACATAATGAACTTAAAGCATGAGAGGATTATCACTAACAAATACACTTGTTCTTAAGAACAAACTTGTTGAATTCCTTTCCCAAATAGAATAACACCTGGTCGGTTATTACTTACTACTAGTGTAAAAAATCAACACCAGACATGTACAGTCACCTAAGTAATAATGTTTTAAAATCATCAGGCATGTAAAGAATATGCTGACATTTCAAGATTGTCCATGGAGTCATGCAAAAGATCATAAACAGACATAAGATAGACATTATCCTATAGACTGGTATTGCCAGCTTAAAAATGGAAGGATACGAAAACAGACACCCTTTAATATAAAAAAAAAAATGGAAGAATAAAAATTACAAAGAAGAACCTAAAATTATGCTGAAACCCTATAGATCATATTATGAATGAAACCATGTGAACATTCACACAGCAAGTTAAAAGCCCCATGCTCGCAACTACTCAAAACTTTCTTACTTGAGGGAACATCATTAAGCAAGAATACAGCAACTAGTCATAAAGAGGATTTCAGAAAATTCTCTTGCCTACCAGAGAGAAATTTGGATGAGTAAATTACATCACAGGCATATGCCCACAAAAAATATCCACACAATAGCAACACCTAGAATTTAAATATGGGTCCAAAACATAACGGTCTTTGGGGTTCCCATGATGTGACAACATTTGTTTGCAATTTTCAGCGATATCAAGGATAGTAACGAATCCTAAACCATGACTGCAACTTAAAACCTTGGCAACACCCAATCATGAAATATTCAACAATAATTTCAAATTTTGTGAAACACAATTCATAGCTTCACTCAAGATAAATCTAGCACTAGAGCAAAACAATTGCTTAGAAAAAACATCCCAAAAAAATGGCATCTTTATGCATTTGAAATCAGTATTACACAGAAGGAACCCACTTGCCTGGCCTCTCTTGCAATTGAAATAGGTTTCCCTGAGTCCCACACACTCACTGGGTATACAAGGACTCTTCTCTCCAACACATTCCCGAAATGATCTCTTCTCAACCTATTCTCAAATACACATCACAAATATTCATCATCACAACATTCAAGATTAATCATTCTTTCACAAATCACACAACCTTTTCTAAATCCAACAAAGTCATTCAAATCATCAAAACCGAACCTTAATACAATCAGATTCACTTAGACACTTGACTAGCTCCGCGGCCAACCCTTTGCACGACTTGGACATCGTCCCTCACCAACTTCTCTTAGCAGAAGAAAAGTACACCAAAGTTTGAATTTTGAGGATTTAAAGCGACAAAGGTTATACCTTGCACCACTCTTTTTCTCGCAGAATAAACGATCTTTCCTCCATCTTCATTTCTAAGAAGAGATTCCCGAAAAAACCCAGATGATACTTTTTTTTTTAATTTATTTATTGGGCTTAGGGTTCGTGCCATATAAAAGGCCCGATTGTAGTCAGAAACAGATCGGGAGAAGAATATGCAGATCCCATTTCAGAATTTGATTTTTTTGAATTAAATATTTTTAATTATAATTTAAATTTAAATATTTTTATAATTTTATTGCAAGTAATTTTAATTTTTTAAAATAAATTTTTAATATATATAGTTATTTTCATATAGAAGAATAGCTAAATTTAGAAAAAAAAGATTAAATTTAAAGAAAAAAAAGTCACTGAAATTAATAAAATAATTATTTTATTTCAAAAGAAATATTTAAAAAGTAAAACTGAAAACAAAATTGTCTGATACTTGTCTTTTCTAAGGAATAATCAAAAGAATAGAAGTTTAATTTCTTAATCAAGAATTTTTTGACATGGGCTAATATTTGTCCTTTTTTTATTGGATACATACACAATAAAAAATCAAATGAAGCACTATTTTTGTGTATATCAGTAAAGAGCATTCTGCTTTTAATTTTTTAAATAGTGCTCATAATATCCAATTAGTGATCTAAATTCTAAATTTTAAAATTTTTGGTGGGTCTTCTCTGGTGAGCAGTAGTTTTAGTTTTGACAGAAGTAAAATATTCGAACTATATGTGAAAATAAAATAAAACAATGAATCTTATCTTGGACCTTGTTGTCATATTCATTGTTGTTTTCTGAATCCTTAGTTCGATAATCCTAATTATTAGTGTTGGCAAATTTGTTACTTTTATATCTCTTACAAACAAAGTGGTATTGAATTTTTGCATGTTTTATGAAGCATATTATTTGGATGGGGAATATTGGAATTATATAATTTAATTTTAATTCAATTATTTAAAAATAAATAATTTCAAATTTTATTAAATTGTATTCTATTTCTCCCGTACAAATTAAAATTGAGGTTTTTGATATTGAATAATGAAAATATCACTCATGTCTCATTCCTTGCAAACAGTACATACACTGTATTTGCATGCAAACTTGTGTTGTGCAAACATACTTCAATTCAACTCTTCTTTTTTTTTTCTGGAAATCCACAGACGAACCATAGCAGTTCAGTTTATTTCTCCCTTTCATGTCAGCAGCACCCAATGAAAAAAATTCACTATATCATTATTTCACGAAAACATACATACCTACAAATTAAGGTTATTAATTTTAATTATGATTTGACACTTGAATTATGAAAACTTGACCATCACACAACCTTGAATTTTAAAAGTAATGATGTTAGAACATACGACAAATGTAATTTACGATCAATAAGTGACGGATCTTGATCAATATTATTAGGAAGATAAAATAATACATTTAAAATTTATATATTTAATTATTATTACTAATATAATAAAAATAAATATATAATTTTGTATAACGAAAACTAAAAGAAAAACTCACACTGGCTTTCATTGTATTATTATAGTTTATAATGTTATTAATGTACATAAATTGATTCAACAAGTCTTCACAAACTTTCATTACATTATTATGCGGTGAGGAAGGACTATCTCCAATGTGGTTGAGAAATGCACATTTTTTTCTTGCATTAACATTTTTCCATGCTCTAAAACCTTGTTTAGTAAATACATCTGACCCAGGACGACCATCTAGCTTTGAATTAAATAGATAACATGTCAAACAATAAGCTCTATCATTAGTCGGGGAATACTCTAGCCATGAAAGAAAAATTTTAAACAAATTAGATTGAAATCTCTTTGGATGTTTTTCCTATAAGGATAGTTTTCAAGTTGTATTTCATATGGACCCCATTTTAAATAAGTTCTACTAATTTCATCTCTTTGACTCATTGGATATTCTCATATCTAAAGAAGTTGTTCTGGATCACGTTCCAAAGAATTAATATGAAACTTCTCACCTATAGTTCTTTTAACCTTAAGAAAGGGCTCTCTAATTGAAGATTGGATCATCAGTATCATGCTTCAGAATATCTGAAGAAGTTGAATTTGTCCTGTTTTCACCTTCACGGGTAGCTTCCCTTTATCATTTAAAAAAAAATGAATCTATTCTTTTATTCTTCATCAATATAACTATTTAAAAAAAATAAGACTAAAATATAATTTATCATAATCTAATAAAAAATTGAGAGACTAAAAACTAAAGGAAAAATCGATGATAATCAAACCATAATTAAAATCCAATTATAGAAAAACACACAGTACAATATTTTTTCTTCTATATTCATAAAATAAAAAATTAATATACAAGATCCTCATGAAATAAATTAATAAAATAATATTTCACTATCAAGTGAAACAAGAGATAATTACTTTCTTTTCTTTTTCAAGAATGGAAGAGAACACATAAGAAATGAGAGCAAAGAAAATATATCTTTTTCTCTTCAAGAACAAAAGAAAGCAATTATAAACATTATATGTTGTACTTTATAAAAAAAATTAATATAATTATTATTAATTTTTAATATATTACCTATAACAAAAAAAATCAAAATTTTTAGAGGGGCCATGGCCCCCTAGTCTCCACTATGCTATGCCACTGTAGCCAACTGTCAATTCTAAAAGAAACGTGAATATATGTTTACAGGTGAAGATCAATGATGTGATGTAAGGAAGAGGGAGATGATGAATTTGTGTGAATTTGAGAGTAAATTATGTATTTTTTTTTAAGAGATGTAGAAGTGATTGCAAGTAGATTTGGAAGTAAATTTTATGAAAGTTTGTAATGAATTTCATTAATGTAATAGATTAAAAAATGTTTTAGTAGAAGTATTTGTTAGATTACCATTTTGTCCTTATGTAATAAGTAGTATAAATTGATATTTGCATGAGTACATTTATTTTGTTAATTTTTTTAATCACTAAAATTGAAAAAATAATTATAAAAATTAAAAAAATAATATATATTTTTCATAGTATATTGTAATCAATGTTGTGAAACAATTGTGAAATGCATTTTGCCTTTAAAATTAACAATGTTATAGAACATTATTGTAGAATTCATGTCATTTGAGGAGCAACAATATTATAAGTGACAATGAAATATATTAAAAAGTTTGATGTAATGAAATATAATTAATGTGCCTGGAATTTAAACAAACGAAAGAGTGTTACCATACAATTATGGGAGTATAATGTTCTTAATCCTCTATTTTATGAAGAATTAAGTTAACATTAAAATTTACTTTTGCCATTTGTCTGTTGACATTAAGAGTCAAATTGGATAAATTTTCTTCTATTCGCTGAACACGTCCTTGCATATCTTCCATTCCTTACATTTTGTTTTGCAAGTCTTGCACCCTATCCCACACTTGACATACCATATGAGAATTTGAGTGGAAGGGAGGTTCTTCAAAATTACCACCAGAGTGATCAACTCCTACATCATGGTCGTCATGCAAAGGATTTTATGGTTGTGCTTGCCTTTCATCATCATTAACTACACGATCATGCTACCATACACCGTCAACATTAACAATATTCAATCCCTTCAAAGAACTCATCGAAAAATGTTGTCTCTTCCCGATATTTTGTTCTTGCATCGAGAAAAACATCTACTCCACTGTATAGCATAATTTGGGCGACGAAAGAGGAGTGTCACTGGCCTTGCACTTAGCCGCTCACATAGGTTAATAAATGCCTCTAGTCCTATATGAATAATGTCACAACATCAATTAATATGTACCAAGTAAGACATCAACTACTCTCTGCGACGATCTTTGTCCGATACAAATTCCCTACCAATATTGCTATGATTCGAATATATATTCAATATATTCAACACATGTGTAACAATGCATAACATTGTTATTGCGGCTAGTGATGTACGAATTTGTAATTGTCGGTGTAAATGTGTGACTATATTGAAGTCCACACCCACAACATCATCGACTACATCATCACCATCCAAATAGGAAAATTCTAATTTTTCTTCCATGTATATGACCTTTAACAAACACTTTTACCTCCAAGTAATACATATAATTATCAACCATTAAAAACTTCATATTTTAAAACACTTCAAATAAATTCAAATTATGAAAATTAAAATATTTCAGCGAATAATAGCATCAACAATTAAGCATGACATTTATCCATAAATAAAACATGACATCTATCCATAAATAAAACATATCATTTATCCATAAATAACACAAATAACACATTTCAAAATGAACATACTTTTGATCACTTCTAAAGACTTGAAACAAATTCCACGAATGTCCAACACCTACACTAACCAACACATATTACAATCTTCAAATCAAGATAAAAAAAGAGCTTCTTCTAATTACCACAAACTAACCTCCAGCACCTTCGTGCATCTTAACACTTGAGAATAAACACAACTAGACCACCTACACAAACACATAAACTGAGATCCATGAACTAACAAGTTGAGCACCACCACAAGACAAACACAACACACAATACCTACACCAACAAATACAAATCAGAAACTCCAAATCAGAAAGAACCCCTCCTCCAGGATCCAATAACTAACCTCTACCATCTTCGCTACTTCACAAAGAGAACACCTCTACATCAACCACACTCCATACTTATTCACCACCTCACAAACTCATCTACACCTGCAAGTAAAGATCAAAATGAGGTCAAAAACCATACGTCCAAGACGTCCTCAACCCATCAACACATGCAAGACCACCTCATGAAGCCCCATGCACTAGCATCCTCCACCACCTCCTGCAAACAAAACAAAACAGCGTTCAACCACCAAGCAGATCAATTCTAACATATAAAGTTTGGATCTAGTGTAGTTGGGATTGGATCTGCACACGTTGGGTATAATCCTCTCCCTTTAACGCATACAGATTCGTTCCAAGTGATATGGAATCAGATCCTTTCTCTTTCACACACACATAGATCCTTCCAAGTGATGTGGGATTGGATCCTCTCTTTTAATGCACACACATATTCGTTCCAAGTGATGTGGGATCAGATCCCTTCTCACACCATGCATGGATTGATTCCAACAGGATCGGGTGCATTCACTCACATCATGCCCTGGATTAGTTCCAACTATGGTAGGATCAAATCCATTCTTTACTGGATTATTCTACACCTCACTGAATCTACACCAACTTAGTTATTTCCTATTTACAAAGCTCAACCCCATTTCAAAACTCAGAAACAACGACTAAATGCATGATGATACTCCCTGATTCAGCACAAGGTCTTCTCTATGCACTTCACATTTCATTATATAGCCACACACACAAATAGTACAAAATCTTGAAACTAACCTGAAATGGTAGCACAAGACCATTGTCTCTATTAATGCCAAAAAACAAAACTGACTTATCTCCCTCTTACAACTTATACACTCCAAATAACATATACCAACCTATCTAACTTATTCGGTTCGTATTTAATGACTTTTTTCAGTCAATGAAATTCAAATAGCGTGTATGGTCACTTGGGTCAGGGATCTTATGCTTATTCCATACAGTATAGCCAATATTGTTGCTCAACACTATAAATTACATTTCATGCTACATAACTAAATGCACGTGAAAAAAGCATGAGAGGGGTAAAATTGCTTCTTCCATACAGTATATGCAGTATTGTTGCTCAACGCTAAAAATTACGTTTCATGCTACATAACTACATGCATGTAAAAAAAGCATGAGAGGAGTAAATTTGTATTTAATAAATTAATCATCTCACATCATCTCCCAATATGCGAGGTGCTAAAAATGATATATTCCGCTAATAAGTACATTCACTCGACCTTGATTAACTACGAACGAACTAAACATCACTTAGTAATTCATTTTATCATTTTCTTTCAACCTCAAACAAACTAAGTGTAAGTAAAATGAAAACAGTAAGATTATTTTCTTCCTGTTATCCTGTTTCAAAACCTAATATATTCAACAACAAAAAAATCCAAGCAAATTTTTGGATATAGCATAATCAAAATCTGTTTATAAAAAATTAATAAAATCAATCAACCACATTTAATGTTATTTTTTTTTATTATCTGATATATAGAGAAAGAATCATTCGAAATGATAGAACATTATGTGACCATAAATAATTATTAATGAGAAAAGATGAAGTAGCTAATGAAAGAAGGTGAGCATTCACCAACCGAAGCAGTATAATGGAATGACCTTGCAATCAAATCAGAAGACAGCAAATCTGCGAGCAGCTACCTAAGAAATTGAATCCGACAAAATATTTGCTTCTGAGATATTTTGATAAATGAATTTTCTTCATTAAATGGTGGGACCTGACTTTTCAATCACTTTTCACTTAAGCAAAGGGAATGGCCCCTCTTGGAAAAAAAGGTTACCAGAAGAGAATAAATGGTACATGGACGATTCACACACATCATTTATGCCACAACCAACCCATTATCCATTCTCATTCATAAAGCAGACCATGTTGCTTCACCTTCAATCATCACACTTTTCTGCACAAACCTAAGTCATCTTGTCTACAGTCTTTTCTTCCCAACTTAACATTTTTTTTAAAAAACAAATCTATGTAAATTTGAATGCAACAGACATTATAAATACTTTATTTAATGTAGTTTGAATATAAAGTCATTTTTACCATTAAACAATATAAAATAACTACATTATTTATACAAGACTCAAATGAAACATCTTTTCTGTCTAGAACAATCCACATGCTATTTAACTTTATTGCTGGTCCAGAAAAATCCACACCTAAGCACAAGGTACCGGATACCACGAAGAAGAAATAAAGCTTTATGATTAATAGAACGTGTATGACATCGGTGTGACGTGTATTTGTAAACAACAGAAATTAAATATTGAAATGCCACCTTATTTGGTCTAATCTGTTTTACCAGAAAAATAGAATCACAATCTGAGTGCGTGGTCCTTAAGCAAAAGAAACTGAACTTAGAAAAGTTGCATAAAATGCTTAGACTAACGTGAATTAAAATAAAATTTATGGAGCATAGGCGTGAATAGGGTAATATATTGATTATGGAAGATGTCATGTCCTATTGATGATATAACATTTACAACAACAAGCTTCCTGCAATCAAATTTGTAGACTGAAAGCCGAGTAAAAAATAACTATTCACTTCCAACCAACATTCATTTCCACTGAATAAATAAGCAGTGACACCAAAATTATATTACTCACAAGCAAGTTTAGTGCCAAAGCTAGTTAAGCAAATAGCAAAAGCCTGGAAAGCAGATAAGGGCTGCCTATAATCCATGGTGAAAGTATCATCCCCTACTTTACCAAACTGGAGAAGAACTGTTTCCTCATCCCCTTTCCCTCCTGGTTGGCTTTGGTCCACTGTTGCAACCAGCTGAAAGTTTTTCACCGAGGCCACTGTCACACGACCATGGAAATTCAAGCACCAGCATTGCAAATGCTCATGCCACCTGGGAGCTTTATTCTTCAAGATTGTGTGGCCCGAAGCAAAGTGTTCTTTATCGTGCATCTTGTGGCCATCAAGAGATGTGCTATCTGAAGTTTCACCTGTAGGTTTCACAGGAGTCATGGGAGACTTCAAAGAGCAAACCATTCTCCTTGGCCCTCTTGATTTCAACAGGTTGAACTTGTAGGACACCTGCCCCACCTCAAAGTTACCAGCAGGGACCTGGGGGCTTATCTGCTTGCTGGCAAACCGCCGACTGGCCCTGCCACTTGATGGTTTTGCACCACTATGGGGTGGCTGGCTGTCATAAATTGTGAAGTTCGTGCCAAGAAAATCCGAGCTGTGAAAAAAATTCAGTAACAACTAGTCATTAGTAGAGAAACTTGAGAAGCATCAAAAGAATTGACCAAAATCAACATTGAATGGTTTTGGTTTATGAGGACTGGGAAGGTTTAAATGATTAGTATAATTCAGCGCAAGATACAAACATATATCAAAATACTGGAATACAAGACAAAAAAACTGTAAATCAAGACCAACCACAATAGTTCCAAATTTCTCAACCAGTTTCTCTGGATGCCTTTTCCTAAAGTCACCAGTGCAGTTTTTATCTTAAAAAAAAGCAGCACAATCAACCTATCTGTACCCCTAATTATGAAACAAAATGGTATTGAGTTGAATGACAGTCAAACAGAAGCATATAGAACTGTTTTCTCTTTCTGGCACATGCCAAGGTGTGATTTATAGCGGCAGTCTGTACATTTTTATTTCCTTCAAAAGTTTGAGAGTATTTTATTTTTGAACAGGAGATTTGGCAGTAGATGCAAGGATGCAAATCAAACAGGTCTCTATGCACAAACATATAAAAAAAAAGGCAATAAAAAAGGTTCATTCCTTAACTTGCTTTTTAGATACAGCTTGGTAATGGTAAAACACAAACAGGAACTCATTTGACAGTTTCATGATTGAATCAGAAACAAATTCTAGTTCTCACGAATTCAATCACAAACGAGAAACAAAAGAGGTTAAATTGCACAGCATATGCAGTTCTAAGCTAAAGCATTTTGAAAACAATAACGAATGTGTCCATAATTAAAGGCAAAGAATGGCAGTAACTTAAAAATACTAGATGTCTAAACTTCACCATTCAACTAAAACAAAGGAGAAAAAGGTTTTTTTATCTCTTAGGATAGAGTGTTACCTTAATTTTCCAACATAAGCATTGCTTCCTTGCGATAAATCATCAGCATCGAGAGAAATTATATACTCGGTATGGGTACCACACCTATATCTCCTAGCTGCAAGCAGAAACTTCCCTTTATCTGTGAATGCTGGGGAGAAACGAGAAACAAAAAGAGGCATAAATCTCACGCACATCAAATAAAACTTAAAAGAGATCAGTGCATTATCAAGATTATATTTAACATACTAATGAGAAAGATAATACTCATACACTAGTGGCTAAAATCAACTACTATCCAAAATACATTGATTCATTACAACACTTCAAAAATCATAATATTATGTTTACTAACGTTTCAAAAAGTTTCAGATTACTCAACCAATTCAAGTTTCCAAATTTCAGCTCCAACAAACACATTTTTACAGTAAACAACGTGGGTACCATTTATTGGCCAATATATTCTATTTAGTTTCACCCCATAAATGCTCCAACAAGAGATTGTCCATTATATTACATGTGTGAGGTGAAAGGAAAAAGCAAAGCATAATAAATCTAATCAATTGCAGTCCTGTATCTCAATCAACCATGTCCACATTGTCCTGTAGACCTCTCAACATACCTCTACCTAAGCAATGTCAAATATAAGTAAATAAAAAAGAACATTAATTTCAGGACCTGCACATTATTATGAAATGAATTATTTACCGGATTAACAAAATAAGAATAATTTGAAGTTGTTATCCTAAGAAAAACCAAACACATTACATGTAAGAAATGTAAGATGCTCTAGGACCACAGTGAAACTTGATGGAATTAATCAACTCTGGAAAACATGATTTACTGGAAAAACTAATATATCTATCTTCAAATGTAACTGCTAAGTACCAAAGCACTTGTGGAATCCACCCTCCACAGCTAGTTATTAAGGGGGGTACCAAGCACCCAAATGCTTCAGCGATAATCACATGCTACTCAATGTGGGATATAGGCACCACCATAATACCCAAGTTCCTATCAATAACAACATCTGTACACAAGCTTCTTTATGTAATTCCTTCTCTTCCATTACTAAAGGTCCCTTCGTGAAAAATAAAGCATCCCAAGCTGCTTTTAATAAATGTACATTTCCCACATTGTCTTTCAACAAACAGACCACGAGTAATAGATCCTTTCCTCTTAGGAAAACCTCCGATTATTGTTCAAATACAAAGCACACCGTTTAAATAAGTCAACTCCATTTTGGTTGTCACATTTCTTATTTTTTGTAATCAAACAACTCAAAATGAATAAATTGCACAAGGAAGGTTATTAAAATTGAGTAAAGCTAATCATCTTGGACCAGGTCCGGTCAACTAAGTGGCCATAATTATGCAGTTTGACAAATATTTACATTAACATTTATTAGCAAAACTTGCAGTCATCTTACATGTTGACAAACTACATAGCCATTTCAACTTGTGGGGCTTTGAAGCACAAAAGCAAAGCATGCCTTAGTCAAACAAGAAAAGCTTGATGTTATGCTAGATAACAAGACGGTGCCCAGATCTAGTCTATTCACATATTGTCAACGCTCTACCCCATATGAAGAATTAAAGAGTACAGGAAATCATTCAATTCCAGCCCTAATTAATTTTCATCAACCTCTAAAGCAACCACACAAAAAATAAACCTGTTTACCAATACAATACTTACTTACATGGTGTTAGAGCAAGATATAGATAAAACGTTGAGGTTTTCTTGTTCCGCTTTATAAGACACTGGTGGGGAACCTCACGTGGTCCGGGCTGCAAGTCATCAACACACAACAAAAATGTCAAATTCCAAACCTCCCTGATTCCCGTATTCAATACAAAATAAACCTTCAATGATGATAAATAAAATAACTCTTCGAAATTACAAATTACTATCTTTTACTGAGGTAAGCAATGAAGCGAAAACATCAGATATTTCAGCAAATGTTAGACAGTGACCAAAGTGCTGAAATACATCATCCAAACGAATGATTCTTATCCACTAAAAGTTAGATGAAACTCCCCCACCTAACCACCCCATTTCTGAAAGGCCAACATGGATCCATATTCCCAATTCACCCATCTTATCCACTCTCACAAGATAAAGCTGCAACTAATAACACCCACTTACTCAAACATTAATTACCTATTCACACGCCAGCACCCTTTCTATCAAACCACTGCAGTTTCTCTCGCAGCCAGAGGGCACCAATTCGAATATCAGATACTAACCAAGTGTTTCCATATCTTAGACAAACAAAATTCCCAAATCCTGCCGATCCCTAAATCATAATTCCCAAATTCACCACTCATTAACAAAACATTCACAACCCAAAATTGAATGACCCAATGATCTTACAAAACAACCAAACCACAAATGCTAAAAATATATCAAATTAAAGAAATTAACCGGTAAAAAACCATCAAAAGAAATACGACAAAGCATTCATCATTTTATTCTGGGCACAAACAAACAAAATCCCAACCGGGAAATTTCAAAATTAAGAGAATGCTTCGTGCCCAGAAATTAAAATACAAAAAAGAACTGATCTTTTGAAGAGGGAACCTCGAACCTGTTTAAGACACGAAGGGAAAGTGATTTTTCCGGTGTGCAAAGGCTCACGCACGACCTCACGCGTGATGTCGCGCCAGCGCTTGCACACGCAAGCGCACGACACTACGTTCTGGCGGTTTGGCCACTGCTCGTCGGCGGCGTCGACGCGGCGCACGATCTCGCAGAGGATCTCCGGCAGCATATTCGACCACCCATCTTCGTGCGCGTTTTCAAGCCCGTTTCCGGTTACCCCGCCCTCGACGGTCCCCACCGCCGGCGCCTCCTTGAACGATCTCGAGAACTTGCGGGAGCGAAAGACCTTTCTCAGCGACATAGCTAGCGACGACGATGGGTCCGCGAGTTAGGGCTCATAAGACGAAAATGTAGAGAGAGAAAGTAAAAACAGAGAAAGAAAAGAAAATACAGAGAGAGAAAGGCGTGTGTGTTTGTTCGTTTTACGGAGAGAAGGTAACGAGTGAGAGAAAAGAGTGGGGCGAAGGTTGATCTTAAAGTGACCCGCAGTTGAGGGGAGTATGTGAGAGAGAGGTGAAGGTGCACCGAATGACCGGCGGGTGAGGGTAGGGGGAGTGGGTTGAAAAGTGATTTGATGAATTGAATGGGTTGTGATTTGACTTGGTCTATGCTCTATTTATCCCTTTTTTTTCTTTTTTTTTCTTTTTCGGGATAATTTTCTTTGTTTTATTGACTAGGCATACAACTTGTCACCATGTTGTAATTGCAAATTACACACTTTTTATTTTTTTCCTTTTTACTTCTTCTTGTTTCTCCTTTTACAAACAATATCTTCTGTTTTGTTCACTTGTAGTAATTCAGTTTTTTCTGATAATCTTTTGAATTAATTAATTATTAATTATTTGTCAGATACATTAAAGGAGGCATTCTCCTTAAAATAGATCGGTGTGTGTTTGCTTATCTTCTGGAAACAGATTTTAGTCTACGTAAATAAAGGTTAGTTAATACACAAATTAAAAATATTGGGTTCCACAACATAAGAGATTAATTAAATTTTACAAAGAAAAATGTAAGAAAAGTGCATTTTATATATACTGTGTAGAAGGGATACATCAGTGTTCAAAAAATTATAATTTAATCAATAGAAATTCGAAAACACTCAATTAGAGAATTAAAATACAAAATTTAAAATCACTTTCTTTTCAAGAAATAAAAAGAATACAAAAATAAGATAAAAGAAAAAGACCGAAAATCTTATATTTATTTTATTATTCCGACATTTGGACAACAATTTAGTGAGATTGGTTTGTTGTCGTACTCATATCACACATATTTAATGGGAAAAAAAAATCAGTATTTCGATAAATGCAAACTTCTTAAAAATCCTACTTAGAATACAAATTATACATATAGAAACATATTATAAGAAACATTAAATATATGGATACAAAAAATCAACATGAATATGGATAAATTTAACCTAATATGATGAATTATCCAAAAAAAATAAAAACAAAACTTGTAAAGTACTATTTTTCAATGTCTTTTATGGAAAATCTCCGGTTAAAGGTTTATAAGAAAAAAACACATTATTCTAATATTGGAGAGTACATGAAGAATAATAAAAATGAGTAAGATTGATTTGTAAATGTACAATCATATATTTTTCTAAAAAAGGTTACGTATAAGTTGTTTAAAAACATTCTCTATTGATTGTAATAAGTGATAATAGATTATTTTGTTCTTGAATCTTAAAAATATACAAATAATATAATCATTTATTTATAGTTAAATTTTTATTAATTTTTATACTTGATGAAAAATTCTTGTATTGTCTATACGGGCGGAACTTACATATGACAGGGGAGTCATGGCTTTTTCTCTTTATTATATATATATATATATATATATATATTAAAAATATATTTATATATTATTATATTATTTATATAATTTAGTTTTAAAAAGTTTTATTTAGATTTAAATTTTTTTTTTCTTTTTGTTATAAATTATTTTACTTCTTTATTTGATTTCTTTCTCTTCAATATTTTTATCTTTTTTTATGTTTTTCTTTCATTACAATTTTTACCATCAATCTCTTATCATTTTCAAAATCAAAGGGCACTACAACAAAATTAAAGACTTAAGAAACATTTTGAATCGAACAATTCTTTTTTTTGAGTAAGTTCATTCTTTATCCCTTTTTTTTCGAAACAATATGTTTTCTTCTTTTTTATGGCTTTTCTACACTCTAGGCATATCTTTATGGTCATAAAATCATGCTCTAATTGTTGATTAAATTCTCTTTGTGTAGATAGAGATATTTTAGCCTTTTGAAGTTGTATAAGAGAATAACAATATTAGGAATCTACTTTAAGGTAAGGGACCATTTAGAAGGTGTTAATTTTCTAAAAATATTAAGTTTTGGTTTTTGAGATTTAATTTGGTTGGGGTATTAATAATTTTATCTTTTCCGAAACAGGTGAGGGGTGACAAATTTACATTAGAAAAATTATGATAAAGAGTAGAAGAATTGATTCTTTTTTCAAAAGAAATGCTTGTGATGAAGATGAAAAAAATGTATCTACGTCATCTAAACTTGAGAAACTTCACGATAATCCAAAAAATGAAGTAAATAAAAAACAACTATCTAAAGTTCCTAGAGTTACATACAATGAATTTGAAAATGCTTTAGAATGTGTGATCCGGGAAAACGTCCCCAAATTTGACAATACCCACCAAATCAAATTGATGAGGTACGAAGGACTTATCTAAAATGGGGTTCATATCAAATGTATCTAGAAAATTATTCGTTGTCTACTAAAGATGGTTATCCAAGAAGATTTCAATACACTTGATTTAACTTATTTCCTTCATGGCTAAAGTATTCGATATTCGCAATTAAAAAATTTTGCGTATTGCTTACTGTGTTATCTTTTTAGTAAAAAATCAAGTAGACGACTTGACTTAAATGTTTTTATTGTTACATGTAATTGAATTGATTTTCATTGAATTCTAGTTGGCATTTGTCATCAACATGTTTTAACTTTTTTTAGTGTTTTTTTCATAGGTTTTAAAAGATTTTATAACAAGCAGTGTAATAATCCATATTGGAAGGGATATTGCAACACACTTCAGTTTTGATTCCATTATTCAAGATTAAGTAATTGAAAGAACATTAAGAAACACTAAAGGTAACTTTTGCTTTTTTTAATATATAATTGTTGATAATAAACTTTATGTTACACTTTCATATATATATATATATATATATATATATATATATATATATATATATATATATATATATATATATATATATTTTTTTTTA
>Ga0214543_1005553_pt1 | contig 23066 bp, 10 predicted proteins | sample CNSS2metaG_FD_160094 | JGI IMG/M metagenome (GOLD analysis project Ga0214543, IMG submission 160094) | Root nodule microbial communities from cowpea collected in UCLA plant growth center, Los Angeles, California, USA - CNSS2 | ecosystem: Host-associated > Plants > Roots > Nodule | place: USA... | reverse complement strand
GAATTCGGCTGCCAGAGGACCGAATTCTCAACTGAAAAAAAAACCGTGCCATTCATGTAAAATTAATGTACAGTGTGCTATTCACGTAAAAAAAAAGCGGAACCGTGCTTTTTGGGAAAAAAAATCTCTATCTACAAGCTCTTTATGAAAAAATTTCTTTTTACATTCACTTATATATTCAGAGATCAGTGACATTTAAGTGATATCTTTTCTAATTCATTTTTCTCATTAGTTGATTTGGTTTCTACACGTATTTCAGTGCATTAGTGTAGTAGATTGCTATACTACTTAGTATTGTTTTTTTAATAGGTTAATAATAAACCTCATGATAAGTTAATAGAAAAATGTATGTTTATGTTGAATTCCAAAAACGATGGAATAATTCATGATTGGATTGAACTCGACATTCAGGCATAACCAAATTAATCTATATTTTTTTTTTCATTATGTCTATCATTTATTTCTCTTTTTGTTAATATTTACTCTTCTTGACACTTAAAAAACTATGGCTAAGTAATGATTAAGTACATTTTATCCTTCTTTTTAGGGTCAGTTGTTAATTATATGAATAGTATTGTGTTAAGTGATTACCTCATACTAAAACATGTCATTAATAAAGTTTTATTTTTATTTTTAATTTATTAAAATATGATTAGAGAATCAAAATAGATTTTTTTTACTCTCTTGTACATTTTGTTCCTTTCATTTTAGGTTAAATATTCCGTTGGGCATAGCTTTTGTACCAAAATTTCATAAGTCCTCAGATTTTTTTTTTTCTCAATTAAGTCTATATTTTTTAAAATGTATAACAATTAGGTCAATTACAATAATATGGTACTAATGGTATGTATCACATGTCAGCTTATCGGTTTTTTAATTTTTATTTATTTAAAAAAAATAAATTTTTTTAATTTATTTTAAAAAATTATTTTTGTCACGTGTCATGTCAGTATTGTGCTATGTGTCAAGTCAATATAGTGAAACGTGTCAAGTTATTTTCTCAATATCAATTTGTCCATATATTTGTTATTTTGATTCAATTTCAATCTCATTTTTTTTAAATATTTCAATTTCATCCCCTCCAAATTAATACCAAATTTAAACTTTTATATAAATATGATAATGATATTTTTATTAACATTGATATTTTTATTAAATATTTTAACAATATTAGGTTTATTTAAATTTATATTTTACATTAAACTTTATTTATATTTAGTTTTAAAATTTTAAACATATTTATTTTAACTTGTTATGAAATTGTTTTAAAATTTTACATTTGAATTTCTAAAATTATTATTTTTAAACCAACTCTAACTTTTTTATAGAAATTATTGATATATAATATTATAGAACTATTTGAAATACAAATTTATCGATCTATATTTATATTTTAAATTTTAAAATAAAGTTTAAGGTAAAATATAAATTTAAATAAATTTAATTTTGTTAAAAATATGTAATATAAATATCACTTTTAATAAAAATATCATTATAACATTATAAAATTTATATAAAAATGAAGTTTAGTCTCAATTTGGAGGGAATGAAATTAATTTTTTAAAAAAAAAAATTGGAATTAAAATGAAATCAAAATAACAAATATATAGATCAAATTGAGATTGAGACAATGATTTGACACGTGTCATCCTACTGACTTGACATTTGACACGATACTAACATGATATGTGGCAATTTTTTTTTTAAATTAAAAATATTAAAAAAAAATAAAAAAAAATAAAAATGAGAAGTTAATACGTGACATATAGTTAATGCTGATAATACTATATCATGAAATGAACCTAATTGTTACATATTTTCAAAAAAAATATGGGACTAAAAAGAATTTGGACACCTATTTAAAATCTTGGTAAAAAATATGATCAATAAAACTTTTTAACTTTCGTTTAGCCAGAAATAGAAGGTGGTAGAGGAAGAGAAAGAAGAACCTATTCTTGAATATAAGCTTTATTGTTTTTCGACTCGTTATTAAGATTTTGAAATTAATTTAGTTTCGGGAATACGAGTTTTAGGGTTCCATCTATTGATGTAGGTAGTAAGGTTTTGATTGTTCCTTTGGTAAGGATTATTGGGTGGGCGATAGTTAGGGTTTGGAAATTGGGATTTTGAAGGGTCATTATTAAGGATTTTAATTGTTCCAGAAATGGAGTAAGACCATTCTATCAACACATTTGACGATTCAATTTTTTTAAAGGATAATGATACTTTAACCTAGGACTCACTTTTAACTTACCATTCATATTACATCACTACAGAAAGTTAAGATAAATGATTTAAGGGTGATGAGAGTGATGGATTAAAAGTAAGTAAAAAATAGTAGATTAAAATATCATTTTCCTTTTTTAAAATACAACTTATCATATAATTCTTATATTGAAGACAGTAAATCAAATTCATTTTTTTTTCAACTTACATATCTATATAGTTCAAAATGATTGACATCACAATTAATTATGAAAAAGAAAAGTTTGAAAAAATTGAAACGAAAAAAAAATTCTGATAAAAAAAAATTGCTGAGTAAACTAAGTTTGATTTAGACGTTTATGACATTTCAGTCTTAATTTTGTAGCTGTAGAGAAAAACAAGGAAAGAATTCTCTAAATTGTTGGAGAAGTAAAAGAATTTGATTTTAGAAAAATTGAGCATTTACAAAAGAAAATGAAGAATGTAATGCATAGCTTTTTTTTATAACCTTATAAATTACTTTAATTACAGTATTTGTTATTCTAACGTTAAACCATTTTTCAATGCAATCCTTACAAACAACCTTATTGTGACATCTGAGAGACAGGTACCTAGATTTAATAAAGTGAGTGTGGGACCAGCTACTATGTTTTCAAAATTTAAAACACAAATTATTTTATTTAAAAATATGAAATTAATATTTATATAAATCTTAATTTTAACTCACTAAAATAAAAGTTTAAATATTTATTTCGTTCTATTTTTTTATTGAGTTTATTAAATTTAGTCTTAATTATTTTTTAATATATTTTTAGTTTTTGTTAATTTCATTCAATTTTTCTCGTCGATTTGTGTTTTTCTTTTATTCTTTTTTATTTTTAATTTTAAAAAATGTTGACGTGTATTAAAGAAGATCAACACACAAAATTAATATTTTATATTCAAATTTATATCTTCATTATTTTTATTTAATTTAGTTTTATATTTTTTAAAAGTAAAATAATTTTTTTTAAATTAAGACTAAATTTTACTTTTATATAAATAATATATTTATATTTTTATTAAATATTTTAATTTAAACTTATAATTAATTTAAAATTACAACAAAAATAAAAAAAAATGCAAAATAATTCTGTAGATTTAAAATTCTACTTTTTATAATAAGGATAATGATGATGTCATATAGTTTAATCAATTTATTCTGAAAAAAATGGGACTGTTTCGTAATAATATTTTTTAAAGTAATTATTATTGTAAATAAATCAAAACAAACAACACGTAAGGGTACATTTGTCATTTAAAGGAAACGATTCGAGAGCATAATACCCCGAATTCTCAAAATCTCGTTAACTTGCCAAGACTCGAGATTTTGTTTTGACCTATTTGGTCTGTTGCAGGATACAGTGAGCGAGTTATATTTTCCTACCGTATTTGAAAATAATTTACTGAAATTAATATTTTTATAAAATCCTTCCAAATTTCATGTAAATAAAATCCCCTGAAATTCATTCACCTCCCTTCCCGGCTCCGTCGCGGACACCCAAGAAACACCGCAAAATTGCTTCCGAAACAAGAACCCCAATTCGAAAGGGATTTATCTTTTTCCTTTCTTCTTTTTCCATTCCCTTGCAAGTGCAAGACCTAGTTAATCACTTGCACCAAATCCATCGTAACAGAAAAGGTCAGTGGTGATGGAAGCCCGATTAATTTTCTTGCAGTTTCTGGATTTGCATTTTTGGAATTGTATCTTCAATCGAATTGCACTCCCGAACCCTTTCTTGAGAACAGTGTCCGTTCCACCTCGTAAATAAATAACACCTTTCGGTTTCAGATTCTGCCCTCATTCTTCAATCTGCATGCGGCTTTGAAGTGCATCCTCTCTTAGCAACTGCAACTTCAACCGCTTTCGAGGTCTATCTTCTTCTTTCGGATTTTCGTTAGTTTCGTTTTATTCACTTCACTGTTTCGCTTTCTTTTATGTTCACTTTGCGCGAGCTCCAAGGCGTCGTCGACTTGCGACTTGCCAGTTCCTTTTAAATCTTTGCTTCTACTAAATGTTAAATTCGAGACTGATTAGATATCGGTTAGGTTTTACCTTAATCAATTACTCTCTCCGTTGCTATATACGCAGGAGAACTAGAAGAGTGACGCTTGTTTTGAATTCAATTCAATTTAGATTGATAACGGATAAGTTTCTTGTTAATACATAGTTTGTGTGGAATGATGTGGTGATGTTATGTTGTTAAGCCAGAGTTTGTGTTGTACGATGTGACGATGCAATAGTGCACAATGTATGTATGCTGCTGTTTTTTCAGGGATTGGTTTTGGAGTTTGTAGCTTATTGAGGACATTTTATGCACTGTAGTTTGTTATGTGCAGGTTGCTTTAGAAATATGGATTCGCGGAAGGGCAGATCTTCTTGTGGTGCATCTTCGCTTAGTGTTGCACATTTAAGTGTTTCAAATAAGGTGGATCAAATGGTGGCGCCCCCTGGGGATGTGGGAGTTGTTCAGAATGATCTGGATATAGACCTTAGGGAGGTTTACTTTTTAATCATGCACTTCTTGTCTGCGGGACCATGTAGGCGAACTTTTCTACATTTCAAGGAAGAACTTTTAGAGCATCAACTTCTACCCAGAAGATATCATGCTTGGTTTTCAAGAAGTGGTGACGTTGGAGGGGATGATGTCGAAGAAGACGATGATGGCTTCTCTTTACCTTTAGATTATAGCAATTTAGTGGGCAGGTATTTTTTTCTTTACATTTGATGATTTTATTTCCATTTTATTACCATATGTGAGGTTGTACTTTTTATGCATTGCTTTTCAGTATAGATACTTTTTTATGAGGGCATGATGTTGGTAAAATGGGAAACTAAATTTCGTTACACTTCACGTTGAAAGATGATCCACTTTTAGTATGTTTGTTAACTGCTACCAGAAACATGTATTATATCAGCCTGAGTTCGTTTTTTTCTTCCATCATATCAGTAAACGAGAAACATACTTATTCCCTATGTTTCAAAATATATGTTGTTTAAGATTATACACTGGGATTAAGAAGGTTATTATATGGTTAATTACGAAAACAAAATGTAGTTTTGTTTAACCAAGCTACTTATATGTTAAGGGTCCTTTTGTGATGGTTTTTCGTTGTAAGCTTTTAGATTTAAGAAACTACAACCAGTTTTCAGTTATAAAAATATAAATTTGAGTTTTTTCTCTTATAATTTTTTAGTTTTAAAAAAAGTTAGTTTAAAATTTCCATATATTGTTAAATTAGTTTCAAGGTATTTTTAAATGGTGGTTGCAATTCTCGTGATGATGATGAGAAGGGTCATGTGCCATAGGTTGCAATTATGTATTTTTGTTTAACAATAATCCAAATTTACAAATATTGAAATAGAGTTAAAAGCAATTTCAGCTTCATTTTTGTCGAACATGTTTTGTTTTGAAAACCCAAAACTTAAAACTCACAACCACCCCAAAAGGCCCAAAACTCTCAAAATATGATCACTTCATTAATGCAATCTCTCATTCTATTTAGTGGAGCTACCAAATGATAAAGCTAGAAAAACATCATACTATTTTCTTAATTTTTCAAGTGATAGAAATTGTAAAAAAACAAGTTTTCTGAAGTGCAGATGTTGTGATAAGGTGATCATAGTTTGGTGCATATACTTGTTAACATTGAAAAGACTCTTTTAAAATCCTATATGCTATATCCTTGTGAACGTGCTTAATGCATATGCTCATAGTATTAGTATTTAAGCAATTAATATATGTTAAACCATAAGAAACAGAGAGACATGGAGCTGAAATTGTATGTTTTTGTGACAGTACGAGTGCCTCGTTTATATTGAGAAAACGGAATAAATACAATAAATTGAGGAGATTTGATGTACTCTAATAATAAAGGTATGATACTAGAAGTAATAATTATGTTCCTAATAATGCAAATATATTCTTGATTATGAATATCTATTATCTACACCTTATTTTATAAAGATCCATAGTTATAACACTTCCTTTCAAGTTGGATCATATAAGTCATATGTGATTAGGTTGCAGCAAGTATGATTGGTCCTTGATGATCCTTTCTAATATGTCTGCCAACTATTCACTTTCATTGACAAATCTAGTGATGGTATTCTTAGACTCCTCCTTTTCTCTTATGAAATGACAATTTTGGTTCATTCATAAAAGATAGGATCAAAGACAATATGTAATGCTATATGGTTGTCAAATATGAGGTCCGTTTTGGAATTTTATTCAAATTTAAGCTCTTTGAGCAGTTGCTCTAGCCATATGAGCTCAAAGGTGACTAAACTCATTACCTTGTATTTTGCTTCTACACTGGATTTTGGCTCAACATTTTTGTTTCCTGGTTTTCCATGATATTAAATCTCCCCAACAGGAACCCAATACCTAGAAAGAGAGCATATATCCTAGGTGAACCTATACATCAACATTAGAATATCCAACAATTTGAGAACTCCTCTTATCTTCATAAATAAGGCTTTTGCTAGGGGTATTTATTTTGGATATATCTTAGGATTCATACAACTGCATCCCAATGGTCTTGACAGAAAAAGTTCATAATTTGACTTACTACAGTCGCTTTCAAAGGCAATGTCAAGCATGTCACAATGAGATAATTTAGTTTACTAAGTATTTGTACCTCTCAGGATTTGAATTAAACTCTCTTTGGTGTGGTACAAGTTTGATACTTGGATCCATTGGTAAGCTACCAAAATATCTAGAGCATATTTCCTCTGCGGTTTGACCAAACCACCCTTGGATTGAACAACTTCAATACCAAGGAAGTTGCACAATTTACCAAGCTCTTCTTTCTGGAACTTCTGAACAAGGTGTTTTGGATAGATTATACCCTCCTTATCACTACCTATGATAACAATGTCATCCATATATATTCACATACACAATTAGGTAGATACATCCATGGGAAAAATGATGTTAAAATAATGAATGATCAACTTTACTTCGTATCATTCCAAAGTGCTGGATGACAATACAAAAACATCCAAACCGAGGTGATTGATTAAGGTCATAAATGGACCTGTGAAGATGACACACCTTGTAAAACAACTCCCCTTGAACAGTAAATCCTAGAGGTTCCTCCATGTATACCTTCTCATCAACATCTCCTGGAGAATAAATACAGATATAGTAAATATACATATAAAGTAAATAAACCTTTATTTTCGTGAGTCAAAGTGTTAAACTTCAACATTTAGTGGACTTTGATATTCTCTGTACTATAGTTATCTCTGAATGGTTGACAGTTGACTGGTACTCTGTATTAGATGGGTTATCACTTGACCTTTAATTGCATATGAATGATTATCATTTAAAAAAAGGCTGCCACACTTTATGGTCAATGTCAGTATACTTAAATGTTTATTGCTATTAAGCATTTAGTGAGAATTTTTATTTATTTGAAGTTTGGTATATTGGAATTATTTGTTTTAAAAATAGAAAAAGAAAATAAAATTATTTTGGAAGTGTGATTAATATTCTTAGAGGCATCTCCATCTAGAGATTACTTTCAAATAGAGAATGCTTCATATTTTAATCCAAATATATTTTCTTGGTTCCGAAATCTTTTCTCTTAAGTGAGCTATAGCTGCTGTTTGATATCACCTAAGTCTTAATTATTGTTCATCTTTTTTTTGTTACTAGGTATCCTCACATAACTAAGGATCACTTGGTAAAGCTTCTGAAACAGTTGATGCTGAGTACGGTCCATCCTTTGCATGGAAAACTTGGAGGAAGTAGTCCTAATGCAGCTGATGTTCCTACTTTACTTGGACATGGTTCATTTTCGCTTCTTGATAGTACGTGATAAGCTACAGTAATCTTTTTTCTTGATCATTCAAGCTAAGATCGCTACTCATTATCGCATAAACCGAAAATAATGTCTACAATTTCAGTCTATTATATGAATTTAATGAATATGCTATTTATACATATTTATTAATGAGTTTCTGTTAGTTATTTGAAATATTCTCAAGGTAATGGTTCCTATGTTAGGACTTGCTTTAAAGGTTAGGAGTGGGTATATATCAATTCCTGTTTTGGTTTATATGCTTTGATAAAATTGATAATTGATTGAAGACATGAATCTTCAAGAATTATGTTTGCTTCTATATATGTACACGGTTTACAGTTGCCAATGCCATCCTTGGTCTTCTCCACCAAGATTGGTAATGGCATATACAATGTCATCATTGTGTGGCAAGTAGTCATGAGCATGTGTAAAATGGGAAGGTCCAAGATCCCAAACATTTAAAGACTTGATTAGGTAGTTGTCTAAGGTTTCAAAAGTGTTCCCTTTTGACAGATGTTGTTCTGGTTTGAAGCTTTTATTAACAAAGTTGGATTTAAATATGTCTTGAAGTTGCTGTAGTTGGCCATGCCCCCAACATTAATCACAAAATAGATATGTGGAGGAATGGGATACTTACTCTATTTTTATTCCTGTGTATGTACAGGTGATAGAAAAACAGCTGACAAGTTTGTGAAGACCCCTCCACTTTACATGCGCTGGCCTCACATGAAGGCTAATCAGGTTCAGGGGCTAAGTTTAAGGGAGATTGGAGGTGGTTTTACAAAACACCATCGTGCTCCATCCATTCGTAGTGCATGTTATGCTATTGCCAAACCATCTACTATGGTGCAAAAAATGCAAAATATTAAAAAACTAAGGGGGCATCGTGTGGCTGTCTATTGTGGTATGTATTGCTCTTCTTCCAAACTTACTATTAATATGGTGGCTTTATGCAGCTGGATTGTCTGAGTTCATGTTCAGTTATTCTTATGAAAGTCACTGCTTAGATGTGCATCACATGACACAAATAAGTGTTGAATCCAATGTTTTTATAGTATAATTGTTGCTTTCTCTTCTTAGAGTTTCCTTATGAGGTTAAATGTTGATTTGTTATGAATTTAGATGCATATAAATCATTACATTCGTAGCTGGACTTATGGTTTATAAATTTTTAAAAATGATTTTATCTTGCAGCCATATTTGACGGATCAGGGAGATTTGTTATTAGTGGTTCCGATGACCGTCTTGTCAAGATTTGGTCTATGGAAACTGCATTTTGCTTAGCTAGTTGCCGTGGACATGAAGTGAGTAAAAAATATAGTTTATGGAAGTAATTTTGACAAGTTTGTTTTCCTTTTATTACCATTTCGTCTTATGTTGTTTTGTTATTAAAATGAAGGGTGATATTACTGACTTGGCTGTAAGCTCAAACAATGCTTTGGTGGCATCTTCTTCGAATGATTTTGTCATTAGAGTTGTAAGTAGTATAGCTTACTTTTTATGTTGTCCTGGAAACCTTGGGCATCTAAGTTGACATTTGCTTTACAACAGTGGCGATTACCAGATGGGATGCCAATATCAGTTTTGCGGGGACATACAGGAGCTGTTAATACTATTACTTTTAGTCCCAGTGTTGTATACCAGCTGCTATCGTAAGTTTAAAAGTTAGGCCTTTGTTGCCTTTCTATCATTGTCCTAGTGATTCTTGAGACTCAGAATAGATAAGTCTTGATGTTAATCTATTTATTTATTTCATTCATAAATAATTGAATTGTAAAACAGTTGCTAAGCTCATGTTCTGTGTCATACAAAAATCTTTACTATTTTTTATTTGTTAAACCAAGTGTTTTGTTTGGGTATTTATTATTGTACTAAATAATAATTGATGGAGATTCCACATCAATTAAAGATATAGCTAAATTATAGTATATAAGTAAGTGCAAATTTCACTTAAAAGCTGGTTTTTGTGATGTTGAGTTGGAGTTAAAGTTATTCTTGTGAATTTAACATACTCCTTTGCATGACATTGGATCTCTTTGCCCCATTCCAAATGGCTTACAAAGTTTGTATGTTTTTTAGACTCACCAGACATGTGACAAACATATTTAATGATTACATTCTTCTGCAGATTAATTATTTATTTTTAATAAATTCAACTATGCTTAGTTTTTCTGTTTGAATATATGAAAAGTATTTTATGCTATTTTGTTCGTATATTATAGAATAACTTATCACATCTTAAATCTGTCTTCTAGGATCCTTATTCTTAGGGATTTATTTTATCTTTTGGAAGTTATTTGTTTCTTTAGGATTAAGAGTCTAGTATTGGTATAAATAAGGGTTAATACTTCATGTTTATCAAGTTATCATCAAATCGAAACCATTACAATATGAACAAAAATATTTTTCGAAGTCTTTCTTTTCTTTCCTTTCTTCAATATTTAAAACGTTTTGATTTCAACATCTTATCAGAATGGTGCTATCCCCGTGTCATTCCTTTGTCATCAAGTTCTGTAAATCAGGAGCTCTACTGTATTTGCATCTGTTTTCTTAGCAACTGATCATCTATTGCATTGTTTCCTGATTCCCACTAGTGTAGATGCTGCTCTGTTTTTACCATTGTCTCCATTGCTGTATCCACTTACCTTTGTATAGATCTGCGTCTGTGATCACATCTTCAACTTCAGACCTCTTTTCATTTTTTATAGGGGTGTGGGGTTGTGCTAATTTCTTCATTATTTTACACACATGTACATCATTCTAGTGTTAATAATCTAACTTTTATGACTTATGTAGGTCATCTGATGATGGAACTTGTAGAATATGGGATGCGAGGAACTCACACAATCCCCGAATATATGTGCCTCGGCCTCCAGATGCTATACATGGTCAGTTAATTGCTTCTATTTATGTTAACAGATCAGGCCTGGAATTGGAAGTGACTTAAATTTGATATGGTGGTACAATCTTTTCAGTTTTTAAGTTGGATCAATTACATTCTATTAAAATCTAAATCCAATATAAAAATAAAAAAGATTTTTTTTATATTTCAACATGTTTTTTAAATAAATACTACACTTGGAATACTGGATGGAATTATCAAATCTTGTTCAAGTCAAACTATGCAAGTTTAGACATACAAATGGATGACTTGTTACTTAAACCTTCCAGATCAGTAGTCTGACCTGCTGACTAAAATAATTACTCTTTTGTTATTAGGTTATTATTGATTCAGGAATTATAAACTTTTTGCAGGAAAGATCAATGCTCCACCAGCTAGTTTGCCGTCCTCAAGCAATGGTCAACAAAGCTATCAAGTACTTTGTTGTGCATATAATGCAAATGGAACTGTTTTTGTAACCGGTAGTTCTGATACTTTTGCCAGGGTAGGTTTATTGGTGTACTCTTCACAAATTTCGTATTTTCTCTCAGGAATACTATTAGCTTATTTAATATTTGCTTCTATGCTATGTTTATAATTACTGCTATTTGCAGGTATGGAGTGCGTTGAAGCCCAACACTGATGACCCAGAACAACCAATACATGAGATGGATTTATTATCTGGTCACGAAAATGATGTTAATTATGTACAGTTTAGGTTAGACATCCCGGCTAGATCTACACTTGTTTGTTTTGCTTTGCAATGATCCTTATTATGTTTGTTATTCTGCAAGCAGTGGTTGCTCTGTGGCTTCAAAAATTTTAACATCTGACCCCTGGAAAGAAGAACATACACTGAAGTTTCGAAATTTCTGGTATATCCTAGCACTTGTTATAATCTTTTCTACCCTGGTTAGTTTTATTTAATGTAACAACTGTACCCCTTCTGTCATTACTAAGTATATGTTGCATACCTATGTCATAATATTTCAGGTATTGTCATGATAACATAGTTACCTGCTCTCGTGATGGAAGTGCAATTATATGGGTTCCCAGATCACGTAAATCTCATGTGAGCTCCTTGAATTGGATTACCATGAATTTTGGTCTATTTTTATTCTTGAAGGCATTTTCTTTTCCAGAATTCTTTTGGGATCTATCTATGTGGCATGTGTAGGTTCATTTCCCCCCTTGCTTTCCATGTTAAATATATTTGTCTCTTCTGGTTCAGGGAAAAGTAGGACGTTGGACTCGAGCATATCATCTAAAAGTGCCACCCCCACCCCTGCCTCCCCAACCTCCACGAGGTGGTCCAAGGCAGAGATTGCTACCTACACCTCGTGGTGTCAATATGATTATATGGAGTCTAGACAATCGCTTTGTGCTTGCAGCTATTATGGGTAATGTTCTTGCTAAAATAAATACTGGAGCAGGGAAATTTTAACCGGCAAATTATACATTTTTTGTATACTTAAGTATATTAAATTGGTATAGCACCTTGTATACAAATCATGGTCAAGGTGGGATATACAAGTTTATTTTTTATTATTACCGTTTGATTATCTTTCATTTTCTGAAATCCTTTGCTTGACCCCTCATAAAGTAAATCACAATCAATTCACTTTGTTGCAGCTCTATTGTGTTAAATACTAACTCTTTGATATGATAACTAACTACAATTACATATTATAAAATTTATCTGGCATCAAGTACACTATATTGTTAGACTCACTACATTTGAGATATTGTTGCTTTTGGTCACATGGGCCTCATGATTTTGTTCTTAAAAAGTGTCTCTAGTGCTCACTGTTGGGCTCAAACCCTTCGTGGTTGTGAGTTTAAGCCTCATGGTAATTGAGGCCCAAACAAGCATCAAAGTGGACATTATCTTGAATACTGTGAGTGATTCTGTCAGTAAAACAAACTTGAGGTCTGAACAGCAGTTGAAATATTTAAAGGATCCAATTTCGCTAATACATCATTTGGAAATGGATTTTCTTATAAACAAATCCGCCACGGAGCATGCATATTTTCTACTTGCTACTACTGTGTACTACTGCTTGCTTCTGTCACATATATCACTAAGCATTATATTGCCACAAGATGTATGTTGGTTTAGTATGCAATTGAATTGATATTTTGTTATCACCACATTGCGTAGAGATTATTGGTTTAGTGTTACAATTGATTGTTTTTAATCCGTTGTGGATTGTGGAGGTAGAGAATATGCTTGCATTGTTTTATATATCACTAAGCATTATATACTATCTATGTTCCTTGGTTTACTATGCAATTGATATTTTATTATCCCCATTAGGCAATTTGAACTTGTACATCGTTTGCTTATGTGATATCCCCCTTGCTCTCATTTTTAACCAATGTAGGACTTCTTTTATTTGCAATATTATCCCATCTAGAATAAAAGTATGTACAACGTTTTATTTTTAACCAATGTAGGACCTGAAAAAGTTGCAGAAAATTAGAATAAAAAGTAACAATTTATTAAGTATATAGTCAAATTACACACAACAAAAAGAAAACTGCTCTTACAAACAACAAAAGTGTTATCCCACTAAATGAGGTCAATTTCATGAATTACATAACATCATTTGGCTTGGTTAAAGACCAAATGTTCAAAGAAAAAATTAACTGCACTTGAAGTAGAAAAATAGAGCGCAATTCATAAAGAAAACATATAGTGAAATATAGTTGAAGATGGATGCAAAATTATATTTACCATCACAATCGATGCAATTAAGTACTATTTCTCCAGCGCCAAGCTCTTCAACTGCTTTTGCTAGTTCATAGGCACCAATTGGTCGGCCTTCTCACCCTCCATTAACCTGACAATAAACATAAGTATTTGAGATTGGAAAATACTTCAGACAGTAAATAGTCAAATAACTATATTCATTTGACATAACATTTCACAACTTTGTGATCCCTTCACTTGTATAGATAATCAATCTTATGTTATTTAATGTGGAGAGAAGGTTGTTGCTTGCTTTAACTAAGTACTTGTCTTCTCTTCTTGAAGATTGCAGAATATGTGTTTGGAATGCCGTTGATGGAAGCTTAGTGCACTCTTTGACTGGTCATACTGAATCTGTAAGACCTAATTCTTTATTTATTTTTTGGCTGAGAATCTGCAAAATCTGTCATCTATCTTTCTCTACCCGCCATCCTTTCTGTATTTTGTATGGGGGTAATTTTTCTCCATTGGTAAACATGCTCAACTTGTATTCTTTGGACTAAAAGTTGAAATTTGGTCATACTTTTGTTATTGGGTTAAGTTCTAGCCTCTTGTTTTTTTCTTTCTTGATTTGAATTTGTACAGTTCTGTCATGACTAAATTGTGATTCTTCAATGGTTGGCAGTCTTATGTTTTGGATGTTCACCCTTTCAACCCTCGAATAGCTATGAGTGCCGGCTATGATGGACGAACCATTGTTTGGGATGTAAGCTTATTTTATTTGGGTTCTTAAAGTTCTTAAGGTTTAAACCTTTTTTTTAGACACATTAATTTATGCTTTTCTGGTATATTATTTTTCCAGATATGGGAGGGCATACCAATTCGAACGTATGAAATTGGACGCTTTAAGTTGGTTGATGGGAAGTTTTCTCCGTAAGTATCTAGAACAATTGTCTTGAATGGTTTTTTATATTTTTGTTTTTGATTTAATAATTCCATTCTTGTATCTATTTTTTTTTTCTCTTAATAGATTTTGGTTTGTTCCTCACTTTGGTGATACACAGTGAATGTCTTCCACACCCATCTGTCTTTCACTTTTCATAATCTGTTGGTACAGAAACTCATTAGGGAGATCCAAACTTTACAGCTATGTATTCCCTGTCAAGTGTTATAAATGCTGAAAAGTGAACTGAGTTAAGGTATCGCTATTTATAGCCGTACAAAGAACCTGAAAGTAAAACTACACTCTAAGTACACCACACAACTATTTTCCTCCTTTCATTTTTCAATCTAATTAAACAACTAAAAAGAAACAATTATTCTCGTCTTAATTCCATTTAACGAAACAGCTTTAAAATTCCACTTCAATTCATCCCAATTTCTACCATTTCCTATTTCTTTCATATTTTGATGACTATCCAAACAGGGTGCAAGAGAGTACAGCATGAAGACTGGAAATAAGGGAGACTGAATCAGCAAATAATTGTTGTAGTGACAATTATATTAATCCCATAGTCAAGGATATGAACCACTGCAGGACTATGTGAATAGACAAACAAAGAAGAATTACAATTTTGTGGCCTTAAATTAAAACTGTAAAATAATAGGCTATAGGAGTCCATTTGAGACCATAAAGTGCCTTGTTTAATTTGAATACCAAGGACTAATCATTATAAAGCCAGATGGATGACACATATATCTCCTTCTGAAGCATAACATTTAGGAATCTATATTTGACATCTAGCCGTTGTAAGACCACTAGAAAAGGATTAATCTTGTTAGAAGTCCCACATTGACTAGAGATAAGGCCAATTCATAACATGGTATCAAAGCCAAGTTAGAGCCTATCCTAGCGGAGGTTAGGCTTAAAGCCCACTTCTAACATGGTATCAGAGCCAGGTTAGAGCCTATCCTTGCGAACTTTCTTGAACATGCTGTTCCACCTAATATTGGGCCGCTAACGGACCACCCACTAATTTCTTGTCTCACGCACGAGATGAATATACCTCGGCGTGAGGGGGTGTTGGAAGTCCCACATCGACTAGAGATAAGGCCAATTCATAATATATAAGTGAGGTACAAACCTCACCTTACAAGCCGGTTTTGTGGGGTTGAGTTAGGCTTAAAGCTCACTTCTAACAGTTGTTTTCAACGTGTGAGCCACCTCTATTCTTTGTAGGTTGAAAAATCTCATTTCTAAAACCCTAGATTGGTTTATTCAAATGGAAGAGAATAAAGCTCTAATACCAAGTTAGGTTTAAAGCTCACTTCTAACATGGTATCAGAGCCAAGTTAGAACCTATCCTAGCGAGTTTTCTTGGACATTCTGTTCCACCCGCTATCGGCCTGCTAACGGATCACCCATTCATTTGTAGTCCCACGCACGTGATGTATATACCTTGGCGTGAGAGGGTGTGTTGGAAGTCCCACATTGACCAAAGATAAGGTCAATTCACAATATATAAGTGGGGTGCAAACCTCACCTTACAAGCTGGTTTTGTGGGATTGAGTTAGGCTTAAAACCCACTTCTAACAAATCTGAATAAGAGGAGATTATATGTAATTGATTAATTTGAAACACTACATTAGCCTTTATATATAGAGAATTGTGATCCTAAACTATTGATTAGAAAAATTCTAATAGTACACCTAATATCCTACTAACAAAACTTTCTCCCCTTACACTTAATGAAACGCAAAGAAAGTGTGTTTATAAATTTTATCCCAATTTATATTTAAAATAATTTCATAATCAATTTATAGAATTTTACATGTTCTGAATGTATTGTGTGTATAATGTAGACAACACAATATGTATTTATACTATTGAATAGAATCAATTACAATAAAGGCACCTAATAATTAGAAATCAATCACCCAAATTTACGAGATTATGTAACAGTTGATTTCCTAGAAATCTATAACCGCTGATTGTATTCTAACATTGCCCCTCAAGCTGGAGCATATATGTCATATGCACCAAGCTTCCGAGGGCTTCTAAGGGACTTGGTGAATACATAAGCCAACTGATTGCTAAAGTTGACAAAATCAGTAGTGATTTTTTTAGAGAGCACCTTTTCTCTAAAAACAATCAATTTCAATGTGTTTGGTTCTTTCATGGAAGGTCGGGTTTGATGTAATGTGGAGTTCAACTTGATTGTCACAAATAAGCTTTGTCTCATGGATGTCTCCTATTTTTAGTTGTAGTAGTAGTTGCCTGAGCCATGTAAGCTCATAAGTGGCTGCTGCCATGGCACGATATTCTGCTTCTGCATTACTTCTGGCACCTATATTTTGCTTCTTGCTTCTCCATGAGATAACGTTTTCTTCGATAAGAACACAATACCCAGAAGTGGATCTACTATCTGATGGTGATCCTGATCAATCTGTATTAGAGTAACAAGTGATCTTAGTATTGCCTTTGTCTTTGTACAATAATCCTCGTCTAGGAGCATTTTTTATGTATCAAAGAATACGTGTTACAACATTTAGAAATTGGCTTTGGTTATCACAAGGAGCATTTAGAAATTGGCTTACCACACTAACCTCGAAAGTGATGTCGGGTTTGGTGATGGTGAGATAGTTGAGTCTTCCTACCAGGCGACGATATCTTTCTGGGTCTTTCAATGGCTCCCCCTGACTCGGAAGAAGCTTGATATTGGGATCCATAGGAGTATCCCAAGGACGACAATCAAGCACAACAATTTCAGTAAGAATGTCCAAGACATACTTACATTGATTAATAACAATTCTAGAAGTAGATTGAGCAACTTCAATGCCTAAGAAATATTTTAGAGGGCCCAAACCTTTAATATGAAATTGCTGTGAAAGATGCTCTTTGAGTTGTCGAAATCCAGTCTCAAAATCACTTGGTGATGACAATGTCATCAACATAAACAACAAGGTAAATGCACTTGCTAGAAGAGTAATGAAAGGAGAAGACAAAATGATCAAGACAAAATTGAAGAGACAAAACCAAGCCCAAGGAGATTGTTTCAAAACATAGAGAGACCTTTGAAGCTTACAAATAAGACGAGAATCACAAGAAGCAAGAAAGCCAGGGGGTTGATCCATATAAACTTCTTTCTGCAAATTCACCATGCAAATTCACCATATAAGAATGCATTTTTAATATCTAGCTAGTGAAAAGGCCTATGATGAATAACAACTATATCCAGAAAGAGATGAACAAAAGTTATTTTGGCCTCGTGGGAAACGGTGTCCCAATAATCTAGACCAAAAATTTGTGTGTATCCTTTGGCGACCAAGCGAGCTTTTAATCGGTCAATATGACCATCAGATCCAATTTTCACTGTCTAAACCCAACAACAACTAACAATTTTCTTGTCAGGAGGTAAAGGAACAAGTTCCCAAGTGTCATTAGAATGTAAGGCTGTCATCTCCTCTACCATTGCCTGACGCCAGCCAGGATCAACCATGACTTCACCTGTAGTCTTAGAAATAGACACAAAATCCAAAGAAGAAACATGAGAAATAGGATGGAGACAAACGATCATAATTAGTGGTAAAAGCATAGAGGGTTGGGATTACGAGAGGAAGGTGTACTTTTTCGTATTGCAATAGAATGTTTAGGTGCAGGAGGCGTGGGTGGAGGGGCGGTTGAAGCATCAGATGATGCTTAAGGATTAGTAGAGTGAGTCACAATCGGAGTTTGAACGTTGAGGAAAAGCAATTACTTGAGCCGGAACAGAGGAGACTTTTGAAAATTCTACTATAAGATTGACATCTAATATAGTGGAAGGGTAGAAGGGGTTGTCTTGAAAAAAGTCACATCAGCGAAAACTATATAGCATTGAAGTTGAGGACAAAAACAACGATAATGCTTTTGAAGGCGTGAGTAACCAAGAAAAATACATTTGAGAGACTTGACAGAACGTTTATCTTTACTTAGAGTAAGAACATGAACAAAGCATGTACAACCAAATACATGAAGAGGAATGGAGTAAAGATCTTGTGTTGGATATAAGAGAGAGTGAGGAACCTGATTATTAAGGACGGAGGAAGGCATGCGATTGATCAAATAACATGCTGTCAGAATGGCATCTCCTCGAAATCAAGAGAAACATTTTGGTGAAGAAGAAGCGTACATGCAGTTTCAACTGAGTGTAGATTCTTTCTTTCAGTGACACCATTCTGTTGAGGTGTGTGAGAGCAAGATGTTTGATGGAGGATACCTTGTGAACTAAGGAAAGACTGAAATTGGGAAGACATATTCACGAGCATTGCCGGTGTGTAAAATTTTAATAGACGTGCCGAATTGATTTTGAATTTCAGTCAATGAAAGTAACAAAAGTAATAAAAGCCCAAAGTAGAACAAACACGACTAGGACCCCAAATATCAAAGTGAACTAAAGCAAAATTTGACGAAGAACTTTTATTAACTCTAAAGACGATCACTAACAAGACTTTCACTGAAAAGACGATCTGTTAGACAAATTGGGAAGCATGAGACGCATTTTGGTAGGACTAGGATGACCTAAGCGTTGATGCTCAAGAGCTTGAGACGCATTGGAGATACAAGCAACCGATTGTGACAGATAGTATAATCCTCAAGACTCATGTCCTGCTCAAGCGTTTGTCCGGTACGTCAATCCTAAACAAGAACAAAATTATTAGCAAAAAGAACAGAAAGTTGTGTTTGACAAATGCCATGAACTATTATTTAAGAGCCATTTGCTATGGTAACAAAAGATAAAGAATCCAAATAAGTCAGTTGAGAGAAAAAGGACTTGTTACTAGACATATGGTTAGAGGCGCTGGAGTCAAGAATCCAAGGTCCAAGGGAAGAGGACTAAGAAATACAGGCTACAACGAGTGACGGCGGTGACAGGTTGGGTAGGTTGCATGGCTGCCTTGTATTGGAGAAACTCATTATAGGCAGCAACAAAAATGAAACCTCATCTGATGGTTTGGAGAAATGACCTGAGCAATATTAGTTGTCTTGTAATGTTGTCGTGCCTTTCCAAGACATTTTGCCTTAGTATGGCCATATCGTGGATGAAAATTGCAACGAGAGCGTTGACCACGATATCCACCACGGTTTCCACTTTGTCCACCACAGTAGGAAGATTGAGAGTAAAAAGTAAAGGAATCAATTGGATGTACAGGAGAATGACCAAACATGTGAGGAACTGAGAGGCAAAGTAATTGTTCACTAATGGTGTCATAAGGTGGAACAACCGTTCCATATAAGATTTGATTGCGGACAGAATCAAACTCAGTAGGAAGTCCAACAAGTGCAAGAACCATAAAAAACTTGTCACGTTCAACATCTTGGTCTGCATCATTACTAAAAGGAATGAGTGACTCAAAATCAACAATTAAGCAATCGAGCTTACCAAGATATCTCTGTATATCATTATTTTCGAGCTTCACAATGATAAGGTTAAAGACAACATTGTAAAGGCGATGAACATCGTTGGAGTACACTCTCTTGGCTTTGTTCCAAACATCATAACATGTAGTAAAAGTGTGGTATTGAGGCTGCAATTTGACATCAATAGAGAACCAAGAAAACGTTACACAATGAGGCATGAATTTGTATCCATTGGGCTTGATCGTTACGGGAATGTCTTTGGCCTGTTTGGTCAAGTGGTCGGCACGAACTTGACCCTGAGACCATAGCAGCAACAACCCAGGAGTTATAATTGGTCGTAGAGGGGGTACTTGATTGTGAGCTTTCAGAAGCCATGAGAAAAGTACTTGAAATGGACTAAAAAAGGGTCGCCTTGGTGTGAGGAAAAGGTAGAGGGTGTGCCGACAAGTGGGTCATGCCACAAGAGTGAGAAAAACACAAGCTGAGATAGGCACGTGAGACGCACGTGTCGTAGGAGGAAGACGTTCCTAATCGTAGTGGGCACCATAGGAAAAAGGAGCTCGATGATAGCACAAAGGGGCACACAATGGCCATGGGTATTGTTAACAAAAAAAAATTCTGGATCGGATCCTTAAACTATTGATACCATATAGAATTTGTATGTTTTGAATGTATTGTGTGTATAATGTAGACCACACAATATGTATTTATACTATTAAATAGGATCAATTACAATAAAGGAACCTAATAATTAAATCAATTATCCTAATTTACGAGACGGTTGATTTCCTTGAAATCTGTAACTGCTGATTATATTCTTACACAAATAAACAAAATTAATTAAATTTAAATAAAATACAATAAAATAAATAATAATTAAATAATACATAAATAATTAAATACAAATAATAATAATAATTTTTATCTTGAAGGTAATTTTGTCATTATATAATTTTATCTATTAAAACAATTTTTATATCATCCATATCAATTAAATCATTTATAAACTTTTCCATTTCTCATCGTCTTTCTCTTAATCCTAACAATCTCACTTTCACCTCTCTTTTCCCTCAACTTCACTTATTTCAACTCTTCCAAATTCATCCTCTAATCCAAACACAAGCTAAGAGGATCTAAGATTCAATTTATATGTTTCAAGCTTGGTGCATATAATCTATATGCTCCAATTTGGGGGAGTGTTGAAATATAATGTTATTTGATTAGTATTTCCTTTTTGTATTACCCAACCACGGGCAGTGGGGGAGTGTTGAAATATAATGTTATTTGATTAGTATTTCCTTTTTGTATTACCCAACCACGGGGAGTGTTGAAATATAATGTTATTTGATTAGTATTTCCTTTTTGTATTACCCAACCACAGGGTTAGGGTTTTAGGCAAGTGACTTGCCTTCTTTTGTATCGTCGAAGACAACGTTAATAAGAGCAAACATTGTGATGTTTTAAATAAACTCAAACTTATTGTGCAAGTCTTTATTATAATTAGAGATAAAGAGAAGATCTTATATGATCCGGAATATTTATATTATATGTATTGTTAGGAACGTTTTTATTTATTCTCCTATCATATCTTCATATATTGTAAATTTTTTTGAAGTTGTTAATTTGTCTTTAGATGAATCTCATCTAAAATGTCTTTTTCAATGATGATGATAAAAGGGGATGAAGTGACAATATGGTTAAATTGTTATATTTGACTAACTTTGTTTATAGATGATTTTGATTATATATATATATATATATATATATATATATATATATATATATATATATATATATATACTCATTTCAACTCAGAACAAAAAAGCGTGCTATATAAAGTAAATCCCATTCACTAAACGAAATACAATTCGTTGAGCGAGTTTATTTAGGAAACTATCCTGATTGTACTCGGATTGCAATTTGCTAGGCAAATCTTACTTGCCAATCATATTTAGGGATGAAAGGGTATTCAACTTTCTTTAATCTTGCTCCTATCTCTCTCTCTTGAGTAACCATCTCGTCCATCATTTCTCTTTAAATGTTTTGATATTCTTTTGAGGTCCTCATCAGTTTTTATTTTATTTTCTCTCTACTGTAAATTCTAAAACCCACCCAACCACTATTTTAAAAGTAATTCTTCTTAAATTTAAACCAAATGTGTCTTCTACATTTTTTCTTAAATTGAATTTTTAATATAAGAATGGAGGGTAAGCATTAAACACTGGACCACTATGTTGCTTTAAAGCGAAAGCCAATAAGTAAGAACACTTGACCACTATCTTATTGTATGGACTATAGTTATCTGTTCCATATTCAGTTCAACTGATTAATATTTTTTACTTTGCTGTTACCAATGTTAATTGTCTGGACCCATGCTAACACTAAGATATTATCATTTTTGTGTATTAATTATGTCAAGCTATGAGCTTAAGCTGCTTTGTGTCCAAATGGGAAAAGTCTGTAGGCTATATGTTTACCTTGCTGATCATTAGTGTTTCGTGTCACACACATGAATTGTCATTTTTGTGGCTATCACGATCTCTAACAGTGTAATTTGTTAAAATATTCTGTTCATTTTAGGGATGGAACATCAATTGTGCTCTCAGATGATGTTGGACAAATATATTTTCTGAATACAGGTCAAGGAGAGTCCCAAAAAGATGCAAAATATGATCAGGTGGTAAAATATTCCTCGCCTACCTTTTTTTGAAATCAATATAAACTTTATGGCAAGTAAATTTATCTCTATCTCTTATTTACTTTTTTTCTGGCAGTTTTTTCTTGGAGATTATCGACCCCTTATTCAAGATACTCAGGGAAATGTTCTTGATCAGGTTGATAGTCGATTTGCTTCTGTACTTTGTTGATTGTCTATATGTTTGACTTGATAAGATTGTTGAAATTTTCTGTGGCATACCCAGCTAACCTGTGTCACATCTGATGCAGGAGACTCAACTTCCACCACATCGAAGAAACATTCAGGAACCTCTGTGTGATTCTAGTATGTTTTTTTTTTTTTTTTTTTTTTTTTTTTTTATTATTTTTTTTTTTTTTTTTTTTTTTTTTTTTTTTTTTTTTTGTTTATTTTTTATAATTTTTTT
>Ga0214543_1005547_pt1 | contig 23091 bp, 9 predicted proteins | sample CNSS2metaG_FD_160094 | JGI IMG/M metagenome (GOLD analysis project Ga0214543, IMG submission 160094) | Root nodule microbial communities from cowpea collected in UCLA plant growth center, Los Angeles, California, USA - CNSS2 | ecosystem: Host-associated > Plants > Roots > Nodule | place: USA... | reverse complement strand
GTCGATCCTTCTGAGGTCAGAAAACAGAGTGGCGAGTTTGCAAAAGCTTTTGCAGAACACGAAGAAAGGTTCAAAGATGACTTGGAAATGGTAGAAAAATGGAGGGAAGCTCTCAAAACAAGTTGCGATCGTTGTGGGTGGGATGTGCAAAACAAGTAAGTACTCACATAACCATATTTTTAATATTATATGTTCTATTTTGTTTTTGAGAGTATTAACTAAACTATAAGTGACGTTTGAACATTGGCCGTACAGGCAACAATATGAAGAAATTGAAAAAATTGTTGAAAAGGTAATCGACATATTGGGTCGTAATCAAATTTGGAGTTTTGGAGATGATTTAGTTGATATGCATTCTCGTGTTAAGCAATTGGAAGAAGTTGTAGATCTGAGAGTTGCTTGAACTCACATCTCCATGTAAGTAGACCTCCACCATCTTTTTATGATATGCGCAGTTTTAGTAAAATTGACTTTCTCAACTTATTAATCGTTGGATTGAGCTCAAATTTGGACATTTGATTCATAACATGCTATTTTGTGGTTTGATTGGTTGGATAGTCGATTAGATGTCTGTAGCTTGAGAAATGTGTCACGCATTACCACAATGATTTTGGTTTTGTGATAATAAATTATCTTAGGAATTTTGGTGTAAGAATTATGGTTGTGTGTTATGCTTGATTGTATGGAATTGCTGGTACTTAAATGTTGGTGCTCACTTATTTGGGATGAATACTATTTTGTTATACATGCATGTCATGATATGCATTTATAAAGTATGAGATTTAATGAAATCTTGTTATGTTGAGTATGAAATGGAAAACATGACTTGTTTGGTTGGTGGTGGATTGACATGAGACTTGAATGATTGAGATGGCATGTGGAAATTGTTGGTAAAAGAGTTTCAAGGGAAACTCTTGGTGATGGTGGTTAGTGTATACCTTGATATACGAGATGTCTAGTTCAAGGAAGGTATCCTGAACTCTAATAATCGTTCAGACTCACATAAAGCAGAATGATTTATGTGGTGAGAGTGGAAAGAGGTCCTAGTCTACGAACATATTGGGCCAAAAACATTAGAGGATTAACCCTATGTATGGTTGGGTGATAACCTCTTGCGTCTAGACTCTGTAGAGTTTAGAAACCAGCACAGGTGCATACTTCCTTTAGAATTCTATATCAAGGGTATGATCCGGAGAATTGAGTCAAAGAGTTCTGTATTTGTTTGCTTTCACATGATTTGGGTGCTTACTTCTTTATATGATTTTAATCTGATTTAGCTTTTATTTCCCCTGTAACATGATTAAAACATTTTTACTCTAGCTTATCCTGTTTGTTTGGTGTATGTCTTTTGTTTGGTTTTTCCTTTTGCGATGATCATCAATTAATTGGTGTGAGCAGATACAGAAACCCCTGGTTGTCATCAGGATGATGGGAGCGCTGCGGTTTAGATGAACCTTGCTTTGGTGTTGGCTCATTAGTGAACCCTTTTTGGAAGAACAGTAACTGTGTTGTAATTCTCTGTTGTTTGGGCAGTTCTTTTACGTACTGTTAGCTTCTATGTTCTGTTAGTGGCCATTGTTTTGTGCCTTAACTTTCATTCCAAGTATATTTTGGATAACTGTAATAGTCAGTACATGTATGTTTCATGTCGTGTGCTCTTTCATATTATAGTCATGTGATGTTTAATTTTAGTAGATTACTCTATTTAAAACAGATGTCACAATTTTCACCTTTTAAAACCTGCCAAATATTCATCTGCAGTAATGCATTTATGTTTTGGTGTTTTTAGCCATTTTTATTGATCATTACATTGTTTTAAAGAAGATTTAATATTCATTTTAACCACCGACATTAGCCATCAAAATAATTTAGTTGCAATTTGAGACTGAAATAGTCACCGAATAATAATAGTCGCAAAGTAACCACTGATTTAGTGACTAAATCAATATACAGTAATATTTATTCTTATAGCGACTAAGCTAGCGATCAAATATTTTTAATCTCTAAATATTATGTTTTAGCTACTGATTTAGAAAAAAAAAACTTATTTTGTAAAATATATGTAATATGACAATTAGTCACCGAATAAAATTATTTATAAATTAAGTAGTTATGATAAAAAATATTTCTTCAAGAATTTAATATAATAAAACTAGTATAAAGTAAATTTTGTTATGATATATTTTAGAGAGTTAGTTGTTTATTTATGTTTCTTAATGAATACACGCATAATTTATTTTAAAAAGTTTGATATATAATGATTAGTTTGCTTGTTAATAGATCAAAATATATGTAGTGATTAGTTTGCTTGTTATCATAGTACCTAATTAATCCATTGACTTTTGCAAGGACTACGTAGGTGGAGTGGATATTTTTTGTAAATTAAAATTTTGACTAATATTAGGATAGAAACAGAGGTACGTTGGTGCACTTCTTGCCAATTAAAACTTAGAAATTAGGAAAATCAACTAGTACATTTTGGTGTGGAGTGAGAGAGAGAGAGAGATAGATGGAGAAAGTATAAGGAACTGTTAATTGCTTATAGGCATTGGTTCATGTTAAGAGAGTAGGGTGCAATAAATGTTATGGTTTCTAGTACATCTTGTTCTCTGCATCTTCCATTGCCGTTGGATTGAGACATGTGATAATATGAATTGCATCCTGTTTTTGGAGCCTAGGGTAAGTAATGAATTTTTTCTTATGAGATGCAATTATTTAGACTTGATTCAATGCATATAGCATCTTAATAAAGTGAAAAGTTTCAAACTCAAATGAGAAGCTGATGTTAAAGATATATAAAATTTCAAAGCTACATGACAAATCGTTATTGGCTAAATTAGATTTTATAAGAATATGCTCTTCACCTTCTTAATTAAAAGTCAGGACCATAATAGTTTAATGATACTGTTCCTGCAGAGGGACAAATAAGATGAGTTAGGCACGAGCGTTACCTTGCCATGTAGTCCGCTATCTCCTTAGTTGGCCTCTTCCCATTCGATACATGTCGGCTTGAACCCAGGAGGGGTTACCTGCAGAAGAATCTCCGAAGCTCAAGTAAGTCAAAGCTCTCAAGAGTCAAATCAGCAATTAATGAATGCGTACCTTTAAATGATGGGGTCCACGTGTATTTATAGACATTAATGACGTTTGACCATTTCATGGGCTGGGCCTTGACTTGGGCTCTAGCTTGGGCCCCAGCTTGGGCCATGAGTGGGGCTGGTCCTAAAACAGGTTCCAGAGGTGTATTGAAGTGGGTCAACCTTCTAGGCAAGTAGTCGGTTTTGGCCGGCTACCTGCCTAGATGAATAGTGCTGGTTGTGTCTGGGTACTAGATGGTATGTGGTTTTAACGTGTGTACCGTTTACTTGACTGGGTTTGGCTAGGTACAGTACAGATACAATATTAAAGTGATAGAAGAGAAAATGCTTGTTTCCTTACCAATAACTCTTATATTACATATTTCTAGGCTTATGAAGGGAAAGAAGAGAAGAGTTACAACCTCAGAAGAAAGGTATGATTTGAACTATAATAACCCTATACTAGACTACGGGTAATATATATATATATTGGATAGCTTCCATGTTTCCACATGATTTTGTCAACACCGAACACAATTATATTTGAAGGTTATCCATTATTGTAGACACTACTTGTGGAGAAGGTTGACTTTGGCAAGGCCACACATTTTCAAAAGGCACAAGTGTGTTATGGTTGTCAGTATCTAGGATTTATAGTTTTCGAGATGTCCTGCTAGTTAGATTAGTGGTAGCAGAAAGTGAAAGGGAAATAAATATTATGATGACCAATTATCTTTTAATCAATATTGTATTGTTTGCATTAAATCTTAGCAACGTAACAATATTATCAACATTTTTTAGATTATTATATTATTTTGAAAAATATTTATCTAAAATTAGAATTTTGATTAAATTGTGCAATATATCATATCATAATATATATATATATATATATATATATATATATATATATATATATATCATAAGGTTAATATTATTTAAAAAAAATTAAAAATTGGAAAAAAGGAAAACATCATTGACTAATTTAGGTACGGAATCAAGATTTTAAAATTGGTTAATAGATCGGTCACTGATTTACTGATTTAGCCACCGATATTATTTTATTTAAATTAAAAAATGTATATATTTGTGATCGAATTAGCGACTGAAAATAATTTTATTAAATTAAAATTTGTTCCTATTAATGAACGAATTAGCGACTGAAAGTTCAGTTGCTAGATTGGTCTTCAATAGTTCAAAGTGACCAAATTTTTAGTGACTAATTAGCAACCACAATTTCGGTGACTGTTAGGCGACCGATTTTAAAATCAGTGGCTAACTGTTTTGCGATTAGAGTTTTCACTATTATTTGTTTTCGGTGGCTAATTCGGTGACTATGGGTGTTTGTGACCAATTTTACCTATTTAACGACTGACTTTGTCAATGGCTAAAATGTATTTTTTTTTTCTGTAGTGGTACCTATAAAAAATTGGAGAAAGTCTCTTAATTTATTCTAAAGTAAGATTGAGATTTATGTTTAATGTCCAACCACATGTTGCACACACAAATGAGGGAAAAAGGAAACTTCCATTGTAAGGAAAATGCTTACTTCCGCAAAGTGGCAATCTCCCACCTATTACATTTCAATATTATTGTGGATAAAAAGAAATAACTCAATTCAAGTTTTATAGTGCAAAATAACCTCCACTATTTATATTTCTATGTATAAACATTGGATAAAGTAAAAATCTGTAGTCAAGATAACCTTTTATTGGGAAAAAAAACAAGCGAGAAACTGGATTCCACTTTTAAATCAGTCGAGCCCATAAAGAACATGTCAGCATGCAATTAAGTAGAATGCCAAACAAAATAAATAAAATAGAAGGACAGAAAAATAAGAGGAGCTTATTAAAGTATATTGCAAGTTATTCGAGAATCTAGAAAATTCTAAGATAAAAGTATCGAAATATAATGAAAATTGTAGAATAATGTAGAAAAATCTAAGATAGAAGAAAAAAATCTAGAACATTTTATATAAGTTCTAGTTAAAATGTTCTACAATAATCATGTAAGTGAGATAAATCTATAAATATCTTTGTATTCTACCATTTTATGTATGACAAGTAAAACAACATCTAACACACCACTCACAATTGCATAACGTACTACCTTCAATTATTATTTTTACATTTTACTATCTCCACAATTTTCTTTATCAGATGAAATATTCCTTTCACAGACTCAAAGTACAATCAGAGCTCATAAATCTGACAAGAAAATAATTAAAATATTGTTCATGAATTGATGCAAAAAATCCAAGAATGAAGTATAAGGACCTTATAATCCCGTAGAAATCTTGTCATGAAAAAATTCCATATCAATGGTTCACTAAATTCGTCTGATAGATGAAGGAAGTCAAGATCCATTTTTATGAAATCCGTACACCTAGAGCTGATGTCCACACTTGGAGCAATAACCTACAAGGTCCGTCACATTTGGATGATGCAAAGTGGGGATGTTTGAAATTATTTCTATAAAATCATTGGAAAGGATTTCACTGCTATGTCAGAATCATTAAAACTTTTGGTCCAAAGTACAAAATTTCACGGACTCTAATGGGACTTCTTTGTTTTTTTTTTTTTTGGCTTCGGCTTGGGGAGGGATTGTAAAAGATGAATGCATTTGTTTGCTTGTGTATAGATAATACATAGATTTGATCCACTTCCAGTAATATTATTTATTAATGACAATAATCTGGATATACTAACCCTTGACAATAGGAAGACGTACATCTATCTATTCTTTTGGCTTTTTTTTTGGATTAAAATCTATTATTGTTGTGGACTAAATTTTATGTTGATAAACTTGTACTTTGAATGCTAACACTATATCAAATTATAGTACGCAAAGAGCATAATTCCATATATTAGTTTGTTAAAAATAAATTGTTGCTGCCCAATGTTTTTGTCGTACACCTATCACCACACTGCATTTTGTACTTAACATAAGATTGTTATATAATTAGTAATTAAAAGTAATGAGTTCAATAGAAGGAAGGAAAAGCATATGGTAGTGAGTATAATCTTCAGCCAAGAAAATAGAATAAGCATATTGTACTTAAAGTTGAATGACATAAAAAGGAAAAGAGAAGCAAGAAAAGTAATAGAACAAGCAAACTCAGAAGCTGGTTCTGCAGTCCAACTCTGCAATTAATATATATAGAGATTTTTCTTTGTCAGGTTGCAACAAGCTTGGCTTTCCAAGTTCACCCTGCACTGCGTAGTCAATATATCACGGTTAGTAAAATACAATGTTCAAATTACAAAAATTGTTTATAGTTTTAAACAAAAGGATCTTACAAGAAAAGAAATAAGAGACAAACATTCTAACTTTTAACCAACCTTCATATATACTGGAAATCTCAACTGTACAACTCATTCTGAATCGAGCTGAAAAATTTGCCTACCAAGTGGTTAGTTTATCAAACGAATAAATTAAAACTATTTAAAATGAAAAAATTTGATGGTCTACAAGAGTTAAATCATCATCACAGAAAACATTGTCAAATCAATGCAATGAGTTCTCATATACTACCCCGGGTGATGATGTGAATAATGTGAAGAACGGTCACTCCAAGAATACAAATTTCAGATTCTATAAAATGGTGTGGATATTTATATTATTAAAAAAACTCATATTTCTTATCAATTTTGTTTTGAAAATTTGTTCTAAGAAAATATTTATAAATTTTGTTATGGAAAAAAATTACAAGAAATTGTTACCAACTTTTTTGTAAAATATTTTGTATAAAATACTTTTCGCAACAAATTTTGTAAAATATTAAAAATTTTAGAAAAATAGAATAAAGTCTTTTCTTGAATTTTTTTAACAAATTTGTAAGAAATATTCCATGTAATATAAAAGATTACAGTAGTATTAAGGAATACCGGGTTAAGTCTACTCTGAAATGATTTAAAAATAAATAAAAATAATAGAGTGGGCTTCACCCACTCTCTCTAAGCCGACACAAAGTAATAATCAAATAAAAATTAATATAAATTTATTTATGTTGACATAACATGAAGTAAAAGATGTTTTATTACATATGGTAAATGTTGAGTTGATTAGCGTCCCTCTAACTATGTTAAGTGCTTAAGTTAAGTAGAAACATGAAAATAACGTGGATAAAGACGTTAAGTCTGAATAAAAAAATAAATGTATATAGCTTCAATTTTTCACTTTTAATAAATATATTATGTTTTCTTTTCTAAAGTTCCAGTGGCCTAAAAATGGAAAATGAATAGCCATTCCATGGATATATGCTTAAGGCATGTGTTTCCGTAAATGAGATATGAAGGTTTATTTATTATATTTACATAATCGATGATCTGTGTTTTTTTTTAAATGCAAATAAATGATATATTAATAATAAAGTACTTGGGGTGCTTTAACCCTTTTACACAGAAAATAACTAGTTCATCAATTACAAAACCAACAAATATATCATATAGTTTTAGTTACCAAGAACATTTCCATCTTCTTGTAGATTTTCACAAAGGATTATAAATATTATCTGGTACATATAAGTAAAGTAAGTACATTAGGGTATTCTTTTACTCATTTATGTTATACTTTGCCCTCAAGCACAAAATATCAGCTTGTCACAAATTACAACCACTCCTCTTGCATATTGAAATGCAAGTGAAAAAAGTGGTTCCAATGAATTTCCAGGTAGCCCTCTCCCTACAACATAGGCACCAATCATAAAATGAAAAATTTATATTTTTCATTTTATTTTTCAACCATGCACATACCTTCACTTGGGTCAAACTAAAGATCTCCTCAGGGTCTGGTACACCATTCCTAAAAACAATATTGTTCCTATGATTCCATAATGTCTATACTATAGCAATCCACACCCCTTTCCATAACATATTACCTTTGAGGTCTAGCTCTAAAAGATTAAAATGCTCAAAATGTGCTTGAATTTGGTTATGGCTTACCCCCAAGTTCCCAGTCCATTTGTTACATGTAACATCCCTGCCAGATATTACGGGTTTAAATAATTAAAATAAAATAAGAAAATAAAATCTCATTAATTATAAATCCATTACCCAAAAACGCGGGAATTTTCAACTTTTATTTAGTAATAAAAGTTTGTCAAAATCTCTATTATAATTCAATATAAAATCCATAATAAAATCCAAGTCTAATAATGTAAATTATTACAAATTATTCCAAAACATAATAAACTCTATGTAAAAAATTAGGATCCCAGTCTAGCTCCGCTCCAACTCTAAGCCTCACTAGATCCACCTACAACATCATCTGCTCCCATGTACCGCGTACATGATCATCGCCAAACACAAGCAGATAGGGTGAGCTAACAAAATAAACATATATATACATGGCACAATTATATATATCACATAATCACACCAAAGGAATTCCTTCATTTGATTCCATACCACATGGCCACAACCATGTTAATCGTGTTCTACGTCTTCTAGTGAGTACCTCAAGATGCCTTGCTGCCATAGCTATCGGTCACAACCAATAGAGCACGTGCGGGAAACCATGCTACACATCATACACCGTAACACCAGGTGGAGTTCCCAAATATGAACATAGGTAATAACGTCCCAAGACTACCAAACTCGTCAGCTATTTACTGAGGAGGGCAATCTATCTGGACCCATCCGTACTGGCCACAACCAGCACACTCACACCGGCAACACTCGCCAACCCGAGCTCAACTCAAGGGTTCCTCGTGTTCATCCGCCATCCCGAGCTCAACTCGAGGGATGCCATTCTGAGCTCAACTCGAGGAATGCCAGGTGTTTAACCCCTATCCCGAGCTTAACTCAAGGGATACGTTCTGAGCCACAACTCAAGGAACACCAGCAAGCCGACCTTTAGATATCCTAGAAGCCTTGTAGATTACACACACCACAGCAAGCATAACACCAATCTATTGCAGCAAAACCGCCTGCACTGCTCACGAAGCGCCAGGAGCTGCCCGCTTCTAGATCGCCTGGCGAGGGACATGTAAGACCCATGGAATTTAATTAATTAATTAATGCGGGTAGTAGAAGCCTTTATGGCATTAAATTATGATTAGTATGACGTGGAAAAGTACTAGCTCAAGTGGTTGAGAGTACTTTGATCTGTGAGAGGACTTGGGTTTAAGTTCTATGTATACCATTTGTGTGTTATTTAATTATTATTTTTTTAATAATACGATTGATCATGTTTATTATGACATAATGATTGAATTTTTTTAGTTAGTAAGAAACATGAATTAGTACGATGGTTTGGCATTGACTTGGCATGTGCATGGTTGTTGGTTCAAACCTTGGTAAACCCAAATTAAACTTTCTTTTTGTCAATAATTCTTTTAGCATGAAGGTGGAAAGGCATAAAAAACCTAGATGGTTAATGAGCAGCCATGGGTAGCTGAAAAACAAACCATAAAGGCCAAATAAATGATAATTAACATTAGCATTATGCCATTTTCGTTTTTGTGCAATTAAACCACATTAAAGTCAAGTTTAAAAGGGAAAATTGTGGTGAGAGTGAGGGTTTTGGCAAGTTGGGATTGTACTTAGAGTTAGAGCACGAAAATTATTGAGATTTGTGAGGTTTGAGTGAGGTTTGGGGCTGAATTTAGAGGAAGCCAAAAGGGAGGCCATTGGTAATCATTGGGAGCTCTCAAGCAATCCACTTATAAGCAAAAGGATCCAGGTTATGGGAGTTTTATACGTTAGAATTTTATTATTTGTTTCGAATTGCATGATATATGTTGAACTATTTGAGTACTGTTCGTTTCTGGTTGTATTTTTGGGATTCTGGAAAAATTCCAGAAACCGCCTGGCGGGTTGTTTTTAGCCGCTAGGCGGCACATGCAGTTCTGGCCATTTATGGGTTCCTGATGAGGAACCGCCTGGCGATAAGCTCCCGACCGTCAGGCGACATGAAGCTTTGCACCAGTTTTTTTGGGTTTTTGATAAAGCGCCTGGCAATGACTGTCGAACCGCCAGGCGACGCGAACCAATGTGGTTCGATTTTGGAATTCTGTGATTCTGGGTTGTTTTTGATCGTAGGGAAATCCTGTGAAAGCTGTTAAGTGATGATATAATGTGGTATTTCTATGAATTAAGTATAATTAATGGAGAAAATTGATGGAACAGTACGAAGGTAAATTTTAGGGTTGAAATTGGGGATTTCGCATATTGGGTAAACGAAGTGAGCAATATAATAAAATTATGTATAATGGGGGTTTAACAGGAGTGTTCATCTTAATTACATAATGGAAGTGAATTCAATGGAAAGATTTAAGGAACAAAGAGGAGTGTTTGGTGTTTCAGATTCGCACAGGGTGATGGAGTTCTGGGAAACTGCCCAGAAAGGCATGCACCGCTTGGCGGCACGGGGTTAGCCGCCAGGCGCCAACGCAAGGTTAGCATCTCTGCGTGGCTGCGGGGTGTAGTTCTATTTTGGAGGTTTTGATGTGCAATGGATATTGGAAAATATAATCGGGGTTGGTGGTGTATAGTCTGAGAATGAGGGATGGACGAGGAGGTGTGTTTAGGTGAGAATATTTAGTATAACTCTTATTAAAGCTTAGTCATGATAAAGTAGAAATTGGATTACTAGATTAAGGAACTGTATGACCAGGTGGGAAAGCCGTTCAAAGGAACAAAGAATATATTTTAAATGGGATGGGAATTCAAGATTTAGGCAAGCTAAGGTATGGTGCAATGAGAATCAGGATTTTGAATAATTACGAGAGTGACTCTAGTATTGAGGCAAATGTGACATTCATAAACAAGTACTGTTGGCAACTTGTGTTAAGAAGCAACTAAATTGTTAAACTAGAATGGAGAGAGAAACCTAGCTAAGTAACTGATCTAGTGATGTTGGAGAAAAATCCAATTTAGTGTGAAGTGTATAGATGTGAACCAACCAAGTTGGGGTGAAAATGATGTAGGTTATAGGGTCAAGTTTGAGCAATCAGCGGATCAGAGGATTGGAAATTTCTTGTTGTCACAAGTTACTGGTGCAGCGCTTGGCAGCATAGTAGCAACCGCCAAGCGATAGCATGGAAACAGTGGGGTTCTGATGCAGGTGGCGCCTAGCGAGGGGAAGGTCCTGCCAGGCGATAGCGGTAGAAAAAACAGCCTCCTGGAGAGCGTTCGCCTGGCGCTGTGGACTGTCCCGCCAAGCGGTGGTTGTAGAAATTGATGGTTCTTAGGCGCTTGACGCCTGGTGGTACGTGTCCTCTGTCAAGCGGTTTAGAAGCTGCTAGCGCCTAGCGGTACGTGTCCCCCGCTAGGCGATTTGGTTGTATTAAGTCCTACTTTTTGGATTCTGCAGGCGTGATCTATAAGGCTTCTGGTGATGTTCAAAGGTGGGATTGCTGGGTTCCTTGAGTTGAGCTCGGAACGTATCCCTTGAGTTAAGCTCGGGATAGGGGTTAAGCACGTAGCATTCCTCGACTTGAGCTTGGAATGGCATCCCTCGAGTTGAGCTCGGGATGGCGGATGAACACGAGGAACCCTTGAGTTGAGCTCGGGTTGGCGAGTGTTGCCGCTGTGAGTGTGCTGGTTGTGGCCAGTACAAATGGGTCCAGATAGATTGCCCTCCTCAGTCAATAGCTAACGAGTTTGGTAGTCTTGGGACGTTACGAACTATGTTCGTATTTGGGAACTCCACTTGGCGTTACGGTGTATAATCCATAGCAATGTTTTCTCGCACGTGCTCTATTGGTTATGGTCGATAGGTATGGCAGCAAGTCACCTTGGGGTGATCACTAGGAGAAGTAGAACACAAATAACCTAGTTGTGGCCAGGTGGAATGAATTAGATGGGTTGGACTTCATCTGGGATGAATGTGTTGTCTACATATATTTGTGTGTTATATATGTGTATGCCCTTTTATATGTTTAATCTGTTAAGCTCTCCCTATCTGCTTGTGTTTGGCGATGATCGTGTGTGCGGTACACGTGAGCAGCTGATGTTGATGCAGGTGGTGCTGGTGAGACTTAGCCATAGAGCGGGGATAGCATGGGAGTCTTTTAATTATTATGTTTTGGAGATGATTTGTAAACTCTTAAGAGACATTTTGTTTATTAATTCAGTTTTATAAACTATGGTTTTGGAATTACATTTGGCAGTAATAAAAATTTAAATTTCCCGCATTTTGGGAAATGAGGTATTATTAAATAAAATGTTTATGATTTCTTTACTTATTATTAAATCCGTAATATCCTGTCGGGATGTACAAGACACGTACCGCCAGGCGCAAACCCGTCTCTGGTGCTCATGCCTGTAGTTATCGCCTGGCAGGACACTTCTTACCTCTAAACGCCTCACGTCACAATGACCTTCATGAAAACGTAGCTATCGCCTAACGGTCCAAGCCTTGCTGCCAAACATTACATCAATACAGTGAGTTGTATTGATTTTTCACCATTTTGCACATTTTTTATCACAATCTTTATTCCTCAACACTCACCCAAAATCCATAAACCTTGATAAATATTGTCCTCATTGCTCACAATTCCTTATGTGAACTTAGGATTAGTATTAACACTTATTCATTTATTCATTTAAGTGCACATATACTCAACCATTTAACTCAAAAGAGAGCTCCCTAACCGACAACCCCGTTCCACATACAATGTATGTATAACGATGTAACCCAATTAAACAAAATAACCAAATATATTAGCGCAAACCATAGAAACATAACCAATAGAAACATAACCAAGCACAAAATAATATTATAATGACTTCCATCCATTTCACTTTACGTAAATGTTAAATATAATATTTTAATATATTATATACTTTAATTCATTTCACTTTAAGTTATACGTATAATATTTTAATATATTATATAACATATAGTATTTTAGTGTATTATATAAACATATATATTAGCATGATGTATATAAACCACACGCTTCACTTTAAACCGAATTTCTGACATACATATAGCAAGAGAAAAAAAAAGTTATAATATTATGAAGAATGAAATACACCTCAAGGTAGACCCGTGGGTTTCTATCAATTATATGTAACCTAGAATTTTAAAGGGAACTAAATAACAACGAAAGAACCAAAAAGAAAGCTACATAATCCGACCCAAAAGTTGCCACCAACACGCTAAATGGACACTGTCTGTAGTGCTATGTTAAAACGATAATTTAAATAAAATAACAGGGATTCTATCAAGGTTATCTGATTTGTGTTAATCAGAATCTATTGAAATTGTTTGGTTTATCCATTTTGTATTCCAGATATAATGAAATATCTGCAAATAGTCTATTATTGTTGTTTAGAAAGAGAACTAGTCATATTCAAATTGTTTGCATCTACGGCATCCCTCAATCATAATTCATTTTATCCATTGATGCGAGAAATTACCGGTGCTAATTCTAAAGTGATTAATGTTAGCTGTGACCTTTATTTCTTTCACATTAGATGCGCTTATAGTAAACCCAAATACTTGGGACGTTGGTTGCATCTAAATTTCAAGTTTTATCGGAAAGACTAAATTAACATCACAAATGATCATATATGATAAATTTATCAAATATAACATCAAAATTACGAGGTTCAGTTCCCCTAACCTGGTTTCCTTTGCTTAAAACTTGAATAGCCCTTGGTTCTCCCTTGCTTCCACGTCATAGCATTCCGCAATAAATGCCTTAAAGGCTCCTACTACCTGCATTTATTAAATAATTATTTAATTAATTTTTTAAATTTCTCGGGTCTTACATTACATATATTCCATATGTTGGTAGTCAATTTACAAGTAATCAGAAGATGGTTGATGGTCTCATCCTGCTCACCGCACATAACACAACTAACATTGTTTAAAAAGACCCCTCTATGCCTTAAGTTAATCATTGCCGGCACCCCATTTAGAATAGTCCGCCATACAAAGAACTTTGCAGATGGTATAACCTTTACTCTCCAAAAGCCCTCAAAGAATTGTGTTTTATTTGAAGGGCATGAACCTTGCAACAAATTATATGCTGACTTAACCGTGTATATCATATCTTTCCCATTATTCCACATCCACATATCGCTTCTTCCTCTAACAAGAGTTTTGCTATCAATTACTTCCAAGAACGTTTCAATTTGAGGCTTCTCCCATTCAAAGCAATGTCTTCTCCAAGACAAAATCCATTCCCATCTATCATTGTCCCACTTCCCGCATTCGCTTATTGTTTTGTTTTTGTTATATGTGTTGGCATCACTACAAAAAAATGCTTCATTAGTAACCAATTTTAGTGACCAAAAATTGTTAGTTACTATAATTACTAATTTAGATACAAGTTCACAAAGTAAACAAATTATTGGTTACTAAAATAGTTACTATTATGAATAAAAAATTATAATTAGTCACTAAATTGGTTTTTAAAATTAACTACCATAGTTTTGGCTACCAAAGAAAAATGGTCACTAAAAATTAGCTACCTAAGTTTTGGCTACTAAAATAACTTAGTTACTAAATTGCTCTCTAATTAATTAGTGACAAATTTAGTGACCAATTATAATTTTTTATTTATATTAGTGACTATTTTAGTAACTAATAAATTTTAATTTTGTAAATTGGTATCTAAATTGGTCACTATAGTGGCTAACAACTTTTAGTCACTAAAATTGGTTACTAATAAGACATTTTCTTGTAGTGCATATAACCTAGGATAAGCCTCCTTAAGTGATCTATCTCCCGTCCATTTGTCTTCCCAAAACAAAATTCTACTTCCTGAACCTACTTTCCACCTCACATTCTCTTCAAACCATTTTCTGTCATCACTTGATCCACAAATCTTTCTTAAATCTTTCCACCATCTATATTCACTTTGAATAGTCTTTCTATCATCCTGACTTTTCCAAGATCCATATATAGACTCTAAGATATCTTTCCATAGCCCCTTTTCATCAATACCTAATCTCCACTTCCACTTAGCCAACAGAGCTTTGTTGAATAGTTTTATACTTTTGATACCTAAACCACCCTCCCCCCTTGGTTTACATAAAGTTGCCCATTTCACCCATGCTATTTTTCTCCCTTTTGCGCGCCAACCCCATAAGAATTTTCTTTGTATTCTCATTATATATTTGCTAACTATGATCGACATTTTGAATAAAGACATATAATACAATGGTACAGATGTCAAAACCGATTTAAGTAAGCACACTCTCCCAACAAAAGATAAGAACCTTCCTTTCCATCGAGTTAATTTTTTCTTTATTTTATTCATTACAAGCTCCCAAAATTGCTTCCTTCTAGGATTTCCTCCCACACATACACCTAGATACTTGAATTGGACATTTGTTAATCCACAATTGAGTATATTAGAGCTTCTTAACAATTCATCTTCCCCAACCCCCACACCTCCTACCTTACTTTTATGGAAATTAATCTTAAGATCTGATGCAAGTTCAAAGCATCTGAGGATACTTTTAATAACAACTATATCGTTAGAACTTGGCTTGCCAAAGAACAAAGTATCATCTGCAAATTGCAGCATATTGACATTAAGCTTATTTCTCCCTACCCTTATGCCTTCAAGCAAATTCATCTTATCGACTTGTCTGACTAAGCCCGACAACCCTTCTACAACTAGGAGGAATAAGAGAGGTGCTAAAGGGTCCCCTTGCCTTAATCCTCTTGTTGGAGGGAACTCTTGAGTTGGGCTACAATTCACAAGGACAGAAATTGTGGATGACTCAAGGCATGCTTTTATCCAACTTACCTATTTAGTTCCAAACCCCAATGTGCCCAACATATAGTATAAGAAATCCCAACTAACTGAGTCATATGCCTTTTCAAAATCCAACTTTACTATCAAGAATTGCTACTTGTTATTGCGTGCTTCCTCAATTACTTCATTAGCCACAACAACACTATCTAATAAACCTCTACCCCCAATAAAAGCATATTGTTTTCTGTCAATTAGACTAGGCAAAATAAGCTTAAGTTTATTAGATAGGATTTTAGCTATTATTTAATATATGCAGCCCACCAAGGAAATAGGTCTGTATTCATGTAAGCCAATAAGGTTATCTGTTTTGGGTATCAAGGATATGAAAGAAGCATTACACCCTTTTGGAATGAAGTTATTTACCTGAAAATCAGTTATAGCTTGTTCCACATCCCTTTTAACAATTTCTCAACGCTTTTTAATAAATCCAAAATTAAACACATCTGGTCCAGGACTCTTAGTGCCATCACACTGCCATACAGCTGCTTTAATTTCACCTTCTGAAATCACCCCAATTAGCTTTTCATTATCTTGCCCAGTTATAAAATTAAACTATTTTTCCAAACCTAATTTGGAATGGTGTTGGGTCTGTAAGTCTTTGTTTAAAGTAATCCTTTACAATCACTTTCACCACATATGGTTTCTCACACCATTGTTCGAGGATATCCACACCTTTGATCTCATTTTTCTTTCTTCTCCAATTCACTAGTGAAAATTCTTAGAATTAGAATCGCCTTTTTCTATCCATTTAGCTCTTGACTTTTGTTTTCAAATCGCTTCTTGCCTGTGACTCATTACACTGAGTTCACTAAAGAGCTCCTTTCTCTCTACTCTTTGGTCATCCTCTAAAGTGCTCCCATTATCCAACTTGTCCAACTCCCGTATTGTATTAATAATGTTATGCGTTTGAAGATTAAAATGAAAAAAATTAATGGTCTAAAAGAGTTAAATCATCATCACAGAAAACATTGTCAAATCAATGAAATGAGTTCTCATAAACTACCCCAGGTGATGATGTGAATAATGTGAACAACTGTCACTCTAATAATACTGGATTTCAGATTCTATAAAATGGTGTGGATATTTATACTACTAAAAAAACTCATATTTCCTATCAATTTTGTTTTGAAAATTTGTTCTAAAAAATACTGACAAATTTTGTTGTGAAAAAAAAAAATTGCAAGAAATTGCTACACCAACTTTTTTGCAAAATATTTTGTATAAAATACTTTTCGCAATAAATTTTGTAAGAAACACTTGTGACAATTATAATTTTGTAGGAAATAATTACCCACGAAGAAATTACCTACCAATTAAGATTTTTAGAAAACAGAACATGGTCTTTTCTTGTAATTTTTTTAACAAATTTGTAAGAAAGATCTCATGTAATATAAAAGATTATACTAGTGTTAAGAAACATCGGGTTAAGTCGACTCTGAAACGATTTAAGAATAAATAAAAATAATAGAGTGGGTGAAGCCCTCTCTCTAAGCCGACACAAAGTAATAATCAAATAAAAATTAATATAAATTTATTTATGTTGACATATGTGATCATGAAGTAAAAGATGTTTTATTACATATGGTAAATGTTGAGTTAATTAGCGTCCCTCTAACTATGTTAAGTTCTTAAGCTAAGTAGAAACATGAAAATAACGTGGACAAAGACGTTAAGTCTGAATAAAAAAATAAATGTATATATTAATTATAGCTTCAATTTTTCACTTTTAATAAATATATCATGTTTTCTTTTCTAAAGTTCCAGTGGCCTAAAAATGGAAAATAATAGCCATTCCATCCATATATGCTTAAGGCATGCGTTCCTGTAAATGAGATATGAAGGTTTATTTATTATATTTACATAATCGATGACCTGTGTGAAAATTGCTACTCCAATGCACACTACGTCATCCATCCTCATCGCTCCCAATCAATTTTCTAGCTTAGTTCAATCCAACATCATTCATTCCACTCAGACAGAAGCATGTTTTGGGGTTCATAGCTCTACAACTCTCAACTTTTATTTTTTCTTTTTATAATCTACTCATGCATTGCGATGGTGGTGCCTGTTGACAAAGATTGATTAAAAGATTTTGATGATGATAAAGATGCTAAAGAAAACACTTGAAGATATTGAAGACCATATAGTTTATGTTTAATCTTTTTCTAGTTAGGTGTTTTTTCTAGTTAGGTGCAAAATTGTTAGAACAACAGCCAGCTCGCAACTCCTCTGAGAGAAACTCATTTTTCGCAAAAATCACTATGGTAATCGATTACCAACTTATAATAATCGATTATCAACTTAAAAAAAATTCTATTTTTCAAAACCTACTTAAGATAATCGATTACCACGAATGGTAATCGATTATCACTAGCAGTTATAACTTGGCTCTTGAAAAACGACTTTGTCGCAACCGAAATCGCGACGGGAAGACAACCAAAAAAAGAAAACGGGTTTAAAAAGAGATTTGGAGTCGCCACCATAGTTATTCTGGAAAACTATGGAAAACCATAAAAATAAAACAAGTCTGCGAAAAACCAAATTTTGGATCCGGGAGTCGGTTACGCGTAAGGAAGGTGTTAGCACCCTACCGCGCCCGCCCGAGGGCGGTACCTTTAATTAAAAATGCAAAGTCGATGTGATTTTTAAAATGTTAATTTTCCCCAAAAATAATAAGACAAAAAATGCTAAAAAAAGAAACGTAAATATTTTTTAATTTTTTTGGGCCCGACAAGGATTGACCTTGGTCCTACGTATTCTCATTCAAAATGAGAAATCAGGGTTACGTAGTTCTTTAGAAAAGCTTGTTTGTTTGAAAATGTTGAGATTTTTTTTGTACTTTTGAAAATTTTGTATTTTTGGTATTTTTGAATTACTTGAAAATATGTGTCACACGACGCGAACGGTCGGACAGACACTAAAAGAGAAAAGAAACTATTTTTGGTATTTTTAGACAATAAGTGTCACACGGTGCGAGCGACCGGACAGACACAATAAAGTGAAAGAGGAAATTTTTCATTTTTTAGATTTTCTATTTTTCTTTTTTTGTAATTTTTAATAATTTTCAAATATATTTTGTTTTTTTTTTCTCAAAAAAAAAATAATAAATAAAATAATAAATAAAAGGACAAAATTATTTAAAAAGAAAACTATTTTTGGTTTTTTAGATTTTTCTATTTTTTTGTAATTTTTAATAATTTTCAAATATTTGATTTTCTAGGAAAAAAAATATTAATGATAAATAAATAACGAAAATAAATAAATAGTAATAATAAAAGTAAATAAACAAATAAACAAATAAATAAATAAAAGGAAATAATTTATTTAAGAAGGGTGAAAGTGGGAAACAAAATATGAGGGTATATGAGTGATTAATGGGAGGTACATGAAGTAAATGAGGTGTATTTATTAAAGATGGTGGTGCGGCTAGTAAAACAAATTCAAAGTAAGAGTAGAAAGTGTGTGCAGGGGTACGAGATTAGTAATTGTGGAGGTGCGCGAGGAAGTAGAAATGCAGCAAAAGCCTCTAAAGCAAAAACCAGGCGGGGATGTGTGATTATCAAAAATGGAGGTGTACGAAGAAAATGAAAAAGGATAAGCATGGGGGTGTATGAGATAGGGGGTGTATGAGAACAGGAGTGGATGTGATAACGGAGGGGTGCGAAGAATAAAAAAAGGAGGTGCAGCGAGCAGAAGAAGTGGGCTGATCCACTTTGGTTGAAATAAGGAATGAGAACCCTAATTTTGACTCAGGCTTCCTTCTCTTCACTTCACCACCAACGGCACCCTTCTCTCGAGCCACCAACAACACGACTCCGGCCCTGGGACGCGCGCCAGCTCCACCCTCAACACCGGCGACGACGGCGGCCACCGTCGACGGAGCTGCCAGCGCTTGCGTCACCGTCTCGACTTCATTTTTTCCTTGCGCGAGCGTTCCTTCGTTCTCGTGTTCGCCCCTGACGTGAACCTCTGCTCGAGCTCCTACCGGTCCTGGCTCACTCTAATACCAAATCAGGTGGCTGCTACGACCAAGACAGTCACCCGCTGCAACCAGCCAAAGACGTCGCCGGCGACAGCGGCGCCCACCACGAACCTCGACGACGAGGGCCAAAGGATATGCGACCTTCGCTCTCCCTCTTTTCAGGCGCGAACTGAATTGCTTCCGCACGAATCCAGGGTCACTGCCAGTGGTGCGCGTTCTCCGCTTTAAAGCTCCGACTCGCCGGCGGCCTCGCCGCCGGCGATGGTTTCTATTCCTTTGTTCGTCTAGGTGCTAAGATTGGATGCGGCTGATTGGAAAAATGAGAGTGTTTGGCGCTGGAATTGGGGTTTCGGTTCTCTGTTTTTTTTATTTTGATTTTATGCAGGTGAGCAATGAAGATGAGAGTGTAGGTAGAAGAATGGATTTGGAGTGTTGGACTGTTTGTTTGGTGGGTCTGCAGGTTCGAATGAATTGGAGGCTAGTGTGGGCGTATGAATGGAAGGGAGCTGTGGCTGCGGGGTTCGGTTGGGGTTCTGTTTGCAGGTTAATGGAGTCTGATGTTGAAGGAGGATGAGATAATGGTGAAAATAGGTTCTGGTGGGAATGTTTACAGCTCTGAGTATTTCATTGGCTATGGAGAATGGCGAGAACGAGTGGTTTTGTGAATGGAAATGCTGGAAATGTTGGCGTGCGTTGAGCTTTAAGTCGATTTGAGTTGATCACGGTGAACTGGTTTGGGGTCATGGTGATCACGAGACTGTGAAGGGGGAGGATGAATGATGGTGATGAAACTTTTTAAAGGGGGAGGTACGATGAGGGTGCGAGAATGACGAGTCTGATGATGGAAGATATGCATACGGATTCAACAGTAATGTGGTAATGCACACAACAGATTCAATGAGCCAAATAAAATAAAAAAAGACAAGCCAAAGCCCAGTATATATGATTACATTATTTTCGTTCTCAAGCACGATGCAACTGCACCAGATTCACATTCAAGTATGCAAACGAAGTGTTTACCTCTTGCAGTCCTCCCTATCAGTCTCTTTGCGACTCAAACGATTCTCCCCTCTCTTTTTCGCTTCTGTTCTCCTTTCCTCTTGCTTTTCGTTGCTCTTGCTGCTCTTGCTATCTCTGCTCTTTCCAATTTTCTTTCTTCTCTGTGTAAGCTCTTTTTTGAAACTGTCTCCCAGTTCCTTTTTTCTTATGTGTGGAAAGTTCCCCTTTAGCCATAGTTGCACTGGTATGCTCAGACTGTCCCCTCTGGTTGCTGCCACCATGACACACCAATCCCCAACCTTTCTTCCTCTTCTGTCCAAAAAACCCCCCCCCAACAACTCTGGCCATATTTTGCATGGCAGAGTCAAGTCAAATGACTCTCATAATTACTTTTTTTTTTTTATTTCATATATATTTTTTATATATTTTTTTTAAGAGCAGAAAAACAAAATGGTGTGAAAATAAAAATAAAATAGAAATTGAAATTAAAAAAGATAAAATAAAATAAAATAAAATAAGATAAAGTGAAGTAAAAAAAATAAAATAAAATAACATAAAATAAAATAAAACAAGATGAAATAAATAAAAATAGATAAATAAAAAGCAAGACAAAATTAAAATTAAAATTAAAAACAAAAACAAATAATTAAATAAAAGAAAAGGAGTATATGTACATTCAAATTAATGTTGATTTTTTTGTGATGTGTTTTTTTTTAAATAATTTTTTAGTTAATTGTTTTTATTAACCGGACAAAATTGAGTGTTGACAGACTTGAAATAATCGATTACCATTTCTGGTAATCGATTACCACTGGCAGTTATAAAAATATTTGTTCAAATTTGTACATGAGATAATCGATTACCATTTTGGATAATCGATTATCCTTGGCAGTTTTAGCTAAACTCTTCATTTCTAACTCAGCCTGCGAAAACCTCTTTAAATAGAACTCAGTTTCCAAACTTCAAACCACCTTTTTAAGATTCAGAGTTCTTGTGCTGTGACTGCAAAGTGTTACTCTATGAGATTCTTAAAAATAGCTTTGAAAAGCCTAGTGTGAGTTAGTGATAACTTTTTCTAAGTAAAGTTCTTAGAAGATTGAGTGTTGTGTTGTTGCTAGGAAAGCTGGTCATCCTCTGTGTGATTCAGGGGGAGCTTTTGTTCATCTCTTGTGGTTGTTCAAGAGAGGTGTTTTCTAATCCTTACTCTTTTATAATCTATTGTAATCTGATTATTATAGTGATTGAGTTAATCTCTTTGTTTAAGAGATTAACAACTAGACGTATGGTCTTTTGATCTAAACCAGTATAAATATTAGTGTGCATCTTCCTCCCTTAACCTCTTTATTTATCTGCACTTGTATTTAAATTAACTATGATTTTAAGTTAATCAATTAAATTTTGAGAAAAATTTTAAAACCTGTTAAGACTTATAAAAATCCAATTCACCCCCCCTCTCGATTTTTTACCAAAGATTAAATATTCCGCTGCGCGATACCAACAATTGGTATAAGAGCTTGCTTTGATAGTTATTCAAATTTTTCGAAAATGGTAGGGTCAAACCAAACTTTTGCTGAAGGTGCGTCTATCAATAGACCTCCACTTTTCACTGGTGAAAACTACCCTTTCTAGAAAGTCAGAATGCAAATATTTTTAGAATCAGTTGATAGGGGTATTTGGGATGCTATTTTGAATGGACCATTTGTTCCTGTTAATGTTGTTAATGAATTGGAGGAACCAAAGCCTTTTGCTCAATGGACTGCTGATGAAAATAGGCGAGCTCAATAAGATGTTAAAGCTAGAAATATCATATTATATGCTCTAACTCTTGATGAGTTCTACAAAATTTCTGTTTGCACCAGTGCACGCGAGATGTGGGAAATCCTTCGGGTAACTCATGAAGGAACTGATGATGTCAAATGGGCTAGAAAGTACTCCTTGATTCAAGAATATGAAATGTTTCGCATGTAGCAGGGAGAAACCATCTATGATGTGCAGAAGCGATTCACACACATCGTCAACCATCTCAGTGGGCTAGGTAAAACCTTTGATATATATGAACTTAACATAAAAATTCTTAAATCCTTGAATAGGACTTGGCATCCCAAGGTGGCGGCCATCACAGAGTCACAAAATCTTGCAACAATGACCATGGCGGCTCTCTTTAGAAAACTGAGAGAGCACGAGCTTGAACTGGGAAGATTGAATGATGAAGAAGATCAAGGAAGAAAGAAGAATATTGCTTTCAAAACTGAAGTTGTCAAAGGAAAGAAGCAAAAAGAGGAGGAAGATTCTGATGATGATGAGAATCT
>Ga0214543_1005544_pt1 | contig 23097 bp, 7 predicted proteins | sample CNSS2metaG_FD_160094 | JGI IMG/M metagenome (GOLD analysis project Ga0214543, IMG submission 160094) | Root nodule microbial communities from cowpea collected in UCLA plant growth center, Los Angeles, California, USA - CNSS2 | ecosystem: Host-associated > Plants > Roots > Nodule | place: USA... | reverse complement strand
TTGGTTTGTTTTTTTTTTTTTTTATTTATTTTTTTTTTGTTTTTTGATATTTTTTTTTTTTTTTTTTTTTTTTTTTTTGTGTTGTGGATGGGAACATCCGTTTTAAAAAAAATGTGAAACAGATGTAGACATTCGTTTCGTTATTTTTTTTTTTGTTTCTTTTTGTATTACAGATGTCCACATCTATGATGTCAACATCTGTTTTCTTATTTTTTTTTAACTCATCACATTAAACATGAAGGCGTTGATAATCCTTTGTGGGTGAGCCGAGAAGCCTCCTTGAGAGACTAGTTGTACGGTCAAACACATAGACATCTTTTAGAGTACCAAATTCTGCTGCTTTTTTTAGTATCATCAGTGCATGACAACTCTGGATTTATACTAGGATTTGTAGAAGATTGAAAATAAAAATAAAAAAGAAAAAAAAAAAGGAGGAAGATGAGATGAATGAAGAAGAGAGAGTACATGAGGCTTTCCAGGCGTGACGGAAATACATCCAATACAACCTTGCTATCGTTTGAAAAAAAAAACAAAAAAAAAAAAAGCGTCGTTTGAAGTGTGGACGTCGACATCCAGTGTGTTGCGTTGTTCTACGGATGTCAACATCCGCCGTAAGGATTGTGTTGTGTTCTGTAATAACCTTTTCTTACATTTCAGCTTACTTTATTTATTTGCTACTTTCTCTTCCCATCTCACACTTCCAGATTCACACATCCCAATCTCCCAAAGCCATAGTTGGCGGCGAGCCACTTAACAAATTTCTTGGCTGTTATAACCCATTCCTTGACTGCAGTCTTGTCGGAGGACAACTTGTTGTTCGGCTTCCTGCAGGAGTGGTGTAATTTTCACATTCCTTCTCAAATTCCTCAAGTTGAGAAATCCTTTGGCTTGTGGCACTTAGAAAGTCAGAATAGATATAGCAGCTAGAGGAGTTTTATAGGTTATGTATACGCGTCACCGAGTGAATTTGAGTTGAGAATGTACTATACATGTAACTTTCTGAAATTTTAGTTTATCTCTTGTTCTCATCAGAGTTCTTCAACTTAGTATTAAGAAAAAGAGGAGTTTGACACTCATCCACTAAAATAACACTCACCTTACAACTGTTTTAATAACATAATAATATATATTAGCATTTTAAATTAAAAACAAAAAGGATTCAATTAAAATATTAGTCAATGATTATTGTACATTTTTTATAAGAATTTGTTTTCATATATTTTAATATTCCATTGCTTTTTAGTACACATATTTCAGTTCTTAGCACCGTCATTACTATAATTTCTTACACGACGGTAATGATATGGTACATAAACGAGACTACAATAATAACGTTATATTTACTAATAATTTAATATGATTTTGATGTATTAAATTTAAATTAGTTTTAAACCTCCTATAAAATCAATTAAGTGACTTTATTTATTATTTTAAAACTTTTTTATTCTTTATTTTCACTTCTAAATTTATTCCTTTACTTTTAAACTTTACGCGCTAATTGAATCATCTAAACAATTTAGAGGAGTTCATCCCGCTCCTTGCGATAAGTAACGAACCAAAGGGGGTATGATTTTGTGAAAGAGGGTGACGTTCCTTTGTAGGAGGTTCAGCCTGGACTCGCCGTGGATTTGGTGGGCACCGGCGGTGACAATGCAAAGGTCGAAGCCCGCAGTGACGGAGTAGTCGGTCAAGGCCTGAATTCTGGTGCGGGGGAGGAAGGCAGCGGCGTGCTGGAGGTCGAGCATCTCGCCGCGGAGTTTATCAGGAATTAATTAGAAATAGAAATAATAATAATAAAAAAAATAAATAGTAATAACAAAAATAAAAGTCCAACTTTTATTTCTAACCAAATCCTTATTTTCTTTTTTTCACTCCAAAAATTCTTCTTATACAAAACTGTCACGTGTCGATTTTTTTTTAACATAATTTTTTTTTCACACCCGTAGGACCCACACTACACTCAAATTTCTTTTTTCTCTCTCACACACCCATTGGACCCACACTCCATTGACCCATTTTCATCGCCTCACCCTTTTTCTCTTTCACAACCCTCATTTAAAATCACTAACGTCCACACCACACATTCACACTACACACTCTCTTTTTCACTCTCACGAAACACATTATAACTCACATTGCTACACACATCACGTACCCACACTCCTCCCTCATCACACTATTCTCGCACCACGCTCACACCATCACGCACGCACACCCGTCACTAAAACCCGCGCACCACACGCTTAATTCACCCACGTGGTCCTTCGTTTAGATCCTTCTGGAACATTCTTTCCAACCGACACATGCATTTATTAAACGCTGTAACTGACATAACAGAAAGGGGCTATCCATTCGCTTCCAAAGACTATAAAAGAGACCGAACGAAGATGATTTGGGGGATTTTTTGGGGGCGGAATGATTGAATGAAGGTTATGAGTTTTTAATTAGAAAAATGATTGGTTGAAATCTTTTTTTTACTACTTTTTCTACCATCTTATGTGGAATGAGCAGTAGCATTTTTATTATAATTTTTAATTTAGTTTTAAATTGTCCACGCGGACACTTGAGAAAGAAATTTTATTCCGTGTGTGGGTACCAAAAGTGCATTCTCTTTCCCTCTCTTTCAACCCCAATAGATTGGAGGAGTTTATCGCATCACTATATTTCAGATGTTTCTTGTAAGATGAAACTTCTCAATTATCGAACGAAACAATGATGTTTGTTTAGCCTTATTTTTGTATGCAATTAATGAATTACAATTGGACTTTATGTTGAATTTATGGGTATCAAAATTAGAGTTTGACTTCGTATGAATTTGATAGCGAGGATTTAACTTTGAAACCACTATAACTTGAGTGTGGGATACACCCTAAATGGAATTGAAGAATAGCGCTTTGATTTTTTGGGTTCGCAGTACAGTTTCATAAGGGTATATTTTGAGTTGTCCCACATGAAATTCTCGAATTGCATTTTAGTTTTCCTTGTTTACTATGCAAATTCAATATCGATATATTTTTATTTGTCCCACCAAAACTAGAATTATCAAAGTCAACCTTGGCTTACTTTGTTCACAATAAAATTTTTTGACATGTCCCTTTTTATTTGAACGACTGATGAATTATTTGCCTCTTCTTTGATGGTTTGATGGGCTAAAGTGAAATGATTTCGGATTATAATAGCTACTAGCTACTAGCTCTAGTTAATAGCTACTAACTACTAGTTCGTAGTTACACGCTAATAGCTCTAGTTACTAGGTATCAGCTACTAGCTACTAGCTATAAGCTACTAACTACTAGACACTAGCTACTAGCTACTAGCTACTATACGCTAGCTACTAGCTACTACACACTAGCTACTACACATTATCTACTACAAGCTATTATCTCTAGGTATTAGCTACTAACTAATAGCTCTAACTTCTCGCTAGTAGCTAGCAGCATAGCTATAGCTAATAGCTACTAGCTACTAGCTCCTAACTTCTAACTATTAACTACTACCTATTTCTAGCTACTACCTACTAGCTACTAACTATTACAAACTAGCTACTAGCTTTAGGTACTAACTACTAGCTAATAACAATAGGTGTTAGCTACTAGCACTAGCTACTATTTACTAGTTGCTCTAGGTATGAGCTATTAGCTCTAGTTACTAGTTACTAACAACTAGCTTTATCTTCTAACTACTAGTTACTATCTACTAATTATTAGCTACTAGTTTGTAGTTATTCACTACTAGCTCAAACTACTTGTTTGTAGCTATTACTAGCTACTAGCTCTTAACTCTTGCTATTAGCTCTTAACTCTTGCTACTATCTACCAGTTCTTAACTCTTGCTACTAGCTACTAGCTCAAACCACTAGCTACTAGCTTATAACTACAAGTTATTGGCTACTAGCTCTAGCTAGTCGCTACTAGAGTTGTGAATTTGGCCTTTAGCCCATAGGCCAGCCCTGACCTACTCTTCATAAAGCCCTTTTTTAGGGGGGCCCCAAATGAGGGGGCCAAAAAAAAGCCTCAGCCCCAAAAGCCCCCTCTCTAGTGGGTTAGGGCTAGGGCTAAGGTGGGTTAGCCCCCCAAATAATACTACATTAAGCAAGAGTCAAAGATAAAGTCAAGCGACCCGGACAGGCCCGACAACCAGGACGAGCCTAACGACCAGGAACGGGCCCGACGACACGAACGAGCCCGACGACAAAGATGGGCCCAAAAACATGGACCAACCCAATGACACGTACGGGCCCGACAACGCATACGAGCTTGACGACTCGGACGGGCCCCACGATCGGAACAGACCCCACGACCTGAATAAGCCCAACCACCCGGACGAGCACAACAACAAAACGAGCATGACAACTTGGACAGGCACGAGGACCCGGACAAGCCTGAAGACCCAGACGGGCCCAACGACGAGGACGAGCCTGATGACCCAGATGAGCCCGACGATTAGGATAGGCCCGACGACCAGGACGGGCCCGATGATACGGACGAGCCCGACGATCAGGACAGGACAACGACCTCGACGGGCTCAATGACCAGAGTGAGGCCTGATGACCCGGACGAGCGCGATGACTAGGATGAGCCCGATGACAAGAACGGGCCCGACGATACGAACGTGCACGATGACTAGAACGACCCCAATGATCCGGATGTGCCTGATGATCCAGACATGCACAACGACTTGAACGAGACCGACGACCCAAACGGGCCCAATGTCACGGACGGGCCAGACGACCCGAACAGGTACGATGATCCAGACAGGCCCAACAGCCCGAAAGGGCCCGATGACCCGAACCCATCTGGGTCGTCAAGCCCGTCTAGGTCATTGGTCTCGTCCAGGTTGTCAGGTCGATCCTGGTTGTCGGGCCCCTGCATGTCGTTGGGCCTGTCCGGATCATCGGGCCCGTTCCCGTCGTCGGGCCCATCCGAGTCGTCGGGCTCGTTCGCGTCGTTGGGCCTGTTTGGATCATTGGGCACGTCTGGATCATTGTGCCCGTTCGGGTCGTCGGGCTCGTCTAGATCATCGGGTACGTATGTGTCGTTGGGCCCGTTCGGGTCGTTGGGCTCGTTTGGGTCGTTGGGCTCGTTCAGGTCGTTGGGCCCGTTCTGGCATTAGGCATGTTTGGATCATGGGGCACGTCCGGATCGTTGGGCTCGTTCTGGTCATTAGGCACGTTCGGGTCGTGGGGTCTGTCTGGGTTGTCGGACCCATACAGGTCGTTAGGCCCATCCGAGTTGTCGGACCTGTTTGGGTCGTAGGGCTCGTTCGGGTCGTCGGGCCCGTTTGGGTCGTATGGCCCGTCCGAGTCGTCGGGCCCTTCCGGGTTATCGAGCCCGTTCGGGTTGTTGGGCCTGTCTATGTCGGTGGCCCGGTTCGTGTCGGTGGCCCGGTTCGTGTCGTGTTTGTCCTGGTCGTCGGGCTCGTCCGGGTCGTCGTACTTGTTTGGATCATCGGGCCCGTTCGAGTCGTCGTTCTTGTCGAGGTCGTCGGGCAGGTTCGGGTTGTTCGACGTATTTGGGTCGTCGTGCTTGTCCGATTCGTTGGGACTGTCCCACAAATAATAATATATTTTAAAAAATAATAGATTTTTCATGTGGAAGATGAAAGCCCATGGGTTGGCCCTAGCCCACAAAGCTTTTGTAGGGTTTTTGGCCCTGTGAACTTCTTTGATGAAGGCTTTTTTTCAATGTGTGCTTTTTTGGCCTTAGTTATTGACACCTCTAGTCGCTATTAGCTATTGGCTACTAGTTGTAGCTACTAGCTACTAATTATTTATTAGTAGCTAGTAGCTAGTAGCTATTAGCTACTAGCTATTATTTATTAACTAATAGTTACTAGCTACTAACTCTAACTACTAGCGTTAGCTACTAGCTAATACGTACTAACTAGAAGCGACTTGCTACTAACTCTAGTTACTAGCTACTAGTTACTAGCTCTAGCTACTACCTATAACTACTAGCTAGTAGCTCGTAGCTACTATTCTTACTACATACTAGTTACTAGCTCTAGCTACCAGTTACCATCTACTAGTTACTAACTACTGGCTATCAGCTTAAGTTACCAATTACTAACTATTTGCTTTAGCTCATACCTACTAACTACTAGCAACTAGCCACTAGCTAATAACTACTCGCTACTAGCTCAAGCAACTAGTTAGGCTTGTAGCTACTAAGTAGGCTTATAGCTACTAGCCACTAGCTATTAGCTCTGGCTACTATGTATGAGCTCTAGTAGTTACTAGTTGTAGCCACTAGCCACTAACCAATAGCTACTAGCTACTACCTCTAGGTACTAGCTACTAAATACTAGCTTTAGCTACTTCCTACAAGCTCTAGTTACTAGGTACTAACTACTAGCTACTACATCTAGCTACTAACTACTTGTTCTAGCTACTAGGTACTAGCTCTAGTTACTAGTTAATAGTTGTAGCTACTAGCTACTAGCTCTTGTTACTAGCTACTAATTACTAGCTTCTACCTCCTAACTCTAACTACTAGCTACTATCTCCTAGCTCTAGCTACTACCTATTAGCCACTAGCTACTAGCAACTAGCTACTAGCTACTAGTTTAGGTTACTAGCTTGTAGCTAGTAGCTGCCTACTAGCAACTAGCTACTAGCTCTAGATTCTAGCTTCTTGCTCTAACTACTAGATACTAGCTATTAGCTACAAGCTCTAGCTACTAGCTACTAGCTCTAGCTATAAGTTACTATCTTCTAGCTTTGGCTACTAGTTACTACCTCATGCTACTAGTTACTAGTTACTGTCTACTAGCTATTAAATACTAGCCACTAGCTGCTACCTACTAGCTACTAGCTACGAGCTACTAGGCATTAGCTAGTACCTACTAGCTACTAGTTCAAGCTACTAGTTATTAGCTCTTGCTATCAACTACTAGCTACTTGCTCTAGTTGGTAGCTACTAGCTTCAGTTAATAGCTACTAGATACTAGCTCTACCTACTAGCTATTAGGTCTAACTACTAGCTACTAGTTCGTGTTATTAGCTACTAGCTACTTGCTCTAGCTACTAGGTACTAGCTCCTAGCTACTAGGTACTAGCTCCTAACTACTAACTACTAGCTCATTGTTCTTGCTACTAGCTACTAGTTACTAGCTCTAGCTACTAGCTGCTTTCTACTAGTTACTAGTCACTAGTTACTAGTTACTAATTACTTGTCACTGGCTACTAGCTACTAGGTTGTATCTACTAGCTACTTGGTACTACCTACTAGCTTTACCTACTAGCTACTATGCCTTGTTACTAGCTAACCTCTATTAGCTACTAGCTTTAGCTACTAGCTAGTAGTCACTGACTAAAAACTACTATCTAATAGCTACTAGTTATTAGGTTGTAGCTACTAGCTAGTTGGTACTATCTACTAACTCTAGCTACTAGCTCTAGCTATTAGCTATTAGCTCTAGCTATTAATGCAAGCTACTAACTACTAACTACTAGATCTAGCTACTAGCTAGTAGCTATTAGCTCTAGATACTAACTACTAGCTATTAGCTACTAGTTCTAACTACTAGCTAGTAGCTACTAGTATCAGCTACTAAGTACTAGCTACTAGCTACTAGCTCTAGCTATTAGCTACTACTTATTAGATATTAGCCACTAGTTATTAGTTCAAGCTACTAGCTACTAACTTGTGGTACTAACTACTAACTCGAGCTTTTAGCTACTAGCTACTAGCTATAGCTAGTAGATACTAGCTCTGATTACTAGTTACTAGCTATTAGTTCTAGTTACTAGCTACTAGGTAGTAACTCTAGCTAGTAGTTACTACTTGTAGCCACTAGCTAATAGCTATTAGCCACTAGCTACTAACTTTAGCTACTAGCTCCGGTTACTAATTACTAGCCTAGCTACTAAATACTATATACTAGCTATTACTTATTGGCTACTTCCTAAATGCTCTACCTACTAGGTACTAGCTACTAGCTCTAGCTATTTACTTATTAGATATTTGCCACTAGTTACTAGTTCAAGCTACTAGCTACTACTAGTTACTAACTCGAGCTTTTTAGCTACTAGCTACTAGCTATAGCTAGTAGATACTAGCTCTGATTACTAGTTACTAGTTATTAGCTCTAATTACTAGCTACTAGGTATTAACTCTAGCTAGTAGTTACTACTTGTAGCCACTAGCCAATAGCTACTAGCCACTAGCTACTAACTTTAGTTACTAGCTCCGGTTACTAATTACTAGCTCTAGCTACTAAATACTAGCTATTACCTACTGGCTATTTCTTAAATGCTCTACCTACTAGGTACTAGCTACTAGCTATTACCTCTAGCTACTAACTACTTGCTCTAGCTACTAGGTACTAACTCTAGTTACTAGCTAATAGTTGTAGCTACTAGCTCTTGCTACTAGCTATTAGCACTTGCTACCTCTTGCTACTAGCTACTAGCTACTAGTTACTAACTACTAGCTCCTAGCTCTAACTACTAGCTACTAGCTCCCACTTTAGCTACTAGCTACTAGCCACTACCTACTAGCCACTAGCTACTAGCAACTAGCTACTGACAACTAGCTACTAGGTACTAGTTCAGGCTACTAGCTTGTAGTTAGTAGTTGCCTACTAGCAACTAGCTACTAGCTCTAACTTCTAGCTACTAGCTTTAACTACTAGCTACTAAGTAGTAGATACTAACTACTAGCCATTAGCTACTAGCTACAAGTTCTAGCTACTAGCTACAAGTTCTAGCTACTAGCTACTAGGTACTAACTACTAGCCACTAACTTTAGCTACAAGCTACTATCTTCTAACTTTGGCTACTAGCTACTACCTCTGGCTATTTGATATTAGTTACTATTTACTAGCTATTAGATACTAGCTATTGGTTGTTAGCTACTAGCTACTAGGCCTTAGCTACTACCTACTAACTATTAGGTATTGCTATCAACTACTAGCTACTAGCTCTAGCTGGTAGCTACTAGCTTCAATTAATAGCTACTAGTTAATAGTTCTAACTACTAGCTACTACCTAGGTCTAGCTACTAGCTACTAGTTATTAGGTCTAGCTACTAGCTACTAGCTGTTTTCTCTAGCTACTAGTAATGACTCCTAGCTACTAGCTCTTTGTCCTTGCTACTAGCTACTACCTTTAGCTACTAGCTACTATCTGTTTCCTACTACCTACTAGTCATTAGCTACTCTTCATTAGCTATTAGCTACTAGGTTCTTTCAACTAACTACTTGCTACTACCTACTAGCTTTACCTACTTGCTACTAAGTCTAGCTACTAGCACATCTTTGTTACCTTCTAGCTCTAGCTTCTAGTTACTAGCTACTAATCACTGGCTAAAAACTACTATCTAATAGCTATTAACTATTAGGTTGTAGGTACTTGCTAGTTGGTACTACCTACTAGCTCTAGCTACTAGCTCTAGCTATTAGCTACTAGTGTGAGTTACTAACTACTAGCTACTAGATCTAGCTAGTAGCTAGTAGCTACTAGCTCTAACTACCAATTGCTAGCTATTAACTACTAGTTCAAACTACTAACTACTAACTACTAGCTACTAGCTACTTGCTAATAGCTTCAGCTAGTAAGTCTTAGCTACTAGCTCTAGCTATTAGCTCAAGCTATTAGCTATTATCTATTAGATATTAGTCACTATATACTAGTTCAAGCTACTAGCTACTAACTTGTGGCTACTAGCTAGTAACTCGAGCTTTTAGTTACTAGCTATTAGCTATAGCTAGTAGTTACTAGCTCCGGTTACTAGTTACTAGCTCTAGCTATTAGCTCTAGCTACTAGCTACTAGATATTAACTCTAACTAGTAATTAGTAGTTGTAGTAATTAGTAGTTGTAGTAATTAGTAGTTGTAGCCATTAGCCAATAGTTACTAGCCACTAGTTACTAGCTTTAGCTACTAATTACCAGCTCTAGCTACTAGCTACTAAATACTAGCTATTACCTACTAGCTCTGGCTATTTCCTACGCGCTCTACCTACTAGGTACTAGCTACTAGCTATTACCTTTAGCTACTAACTACTTGCTCTAGCTACTAGGTACTAGCTTTAGTTACTAGCTAATAGTTGTAGTTACTAGCTACTAGCTTTTGCTACTAGCTATTAGCTTTTGCTACAAGCTACTAGTTACTAGCTACTAGTTCCTAGCTCTAGTTAGTAGCTAGATATAGTAGCTAATAGCTACTAGAAACTAGCTACTAGCTCTAGCTTCTAGCTACTAGCTCTAACTACTAGCTACTAAGTACTAGTGTTACTAGCCACTAGCTACAAGCTCTAGCTACTAACTACTAACCACTAGCTCTAGCTACAAGTTACTATCTTCTAGCTTTGGCTACTAGCTACGACCTCTAGCTATTAGTTACTAGTTATTAGATACTAGCCACTAGCTGTTAGCTACTAGATACTAGGCATTAGCTACTACCTAATAGTTAGTGTTATTAGCTATTAGATCCTCCTACCAACTACTAGCTACTAACTCTAGTTGGTAGCTACTAGCTTCAGTTAATAGCTACTAGTTACTAGCTCTAGCTACTAGCTACAAGCTATTAGCTATTAGGTCTAGCTACTAGCTACTAGTTCAAGTTACTAGCTACTAGTTCGAGTTACTAGCTACTAGCTACTTGCTCTAACTACTAGGTACAAGCTCCTAACTACTAGCTACTAGCTCTTTGTCCTTTCTACTAGCTACTAGCTACTACCTCTAGCTACTAGTTACTAGCTCTTGCCACTAGTTACTAGCTCTAACTACTAGTTACTATCTACAAGTCACTAGCTACTTGTCACTAGCTACTAGTTACTAGGTTGTATCTACTAGCTACTTGCTACTACCTACTAGCTCTACCTATTAGCTACTAAGTCTAGCTACTAACTCTAGCTACTAGTTACTAGTTACTAGTCACTAACTAAAATTTACTATCTAATAGCTCTTAGCTATTAGGTTGTAGCTACTAGCTAGTTGTTAGTACCTACTAGCTCTAACTACTAGCTAGCTACTAGCTCTAGCTATTAGCTACTAGCGCAAGCTACTAACTATTAGCTACTATATCTAGCTACTAGCTAGTAGCTACAAGCTCTAGCTATTAACTGCTAGTTATTAGCTAATAGTTCAAACTACTAACTACTAGCTAGTAGCTACTAGTTGTTAGCTACTAGCTTCAGCTAATAAAGTCCAAGTTACTAGTTACTAACTCTAGCTACTAGCTACTAACTCTAGCTACTAGTTACTAGCTCTAGCTATTAGCTACTAGCTACTACCTATTAGATACTAGCCACTAGCTATTAGTTCAAGCTACTAGCTATTAACTTCTGCTACTAATTACTAACTCGGGGTTTTAGCTATTAGCTCTAGCTAGTAGATACTAGCTCCGTTTACTAGTTACTAGCTACTAGTTCTAGCTACAAGCTACTAGGTATTATCTCTAGCTAGTAATTACTAGTTGTAGCTAGTAGCCAATTGCTACTAGCCACTACCTACTAGCTATAGCTACTAGCTACTAGCTACTAAATACTAGCTATTACCTACTAGCTCCAACTACTTCATACAAGCTTTACCTACTGGGTACTAGCTACTAGTTACTACCTCTAGTAACTACTTGCTCTAGCTATTAGATACTAGCTCTAGTTACCAGCTAATAGTTGTAGCTACTATCTACTAGTTACTAGCTACTAGCTTCTAGCTCTAACTACTAGCTATTAGCTACTAGCTACTAGCTCCTAGCTCTAGCTACTAGTTATTAGGTCTAGCTATTAGTTCAGGCTACTTGCTTGTAGCTAGTAGATGCCTACTAGTTATTAGCTTTAGCTTCTAGCTATTAGTCCTAACTACTAGTTACTAAGTACTAGATACTAGCTACTAGCCACTAGCTCTAGCTACAAGCTACTATCTTTTGGCTTTGGCTACTAGCTATTACCTTTGGCTACTAGTTATTTGTTACTATCTACTAGCTATTAGATACTAGCCACTAGTTACTAGGTATTAGCTACTACCTACTAGCTATTAGTTCAAGTGCATAGTTATTACCTTTTGGTACCAACTACTACCTACTAGCTCTAGTTGGTAGCTACTAGCTTCGGTTAATAGTTACTAGCTACTAGCTACTAGCTATTAGGTCTAGCTACTAGCTACTAGTTCGAGTTACTAGCTATTAGCTACTTGCTCTAACTACTAGGTTCTAGCTGCTAGCTAGTAGCTCCTTTTCCTTGCTACTAGCTACTACCTCTAACTACTAGTTACTAGCTCTAGCTACTAGCTGTTTCGTACTAGCTACTATTCATTAACTACTTGTCACTAGCTATTAGCTACTAGTTTGTATCTACTAGTTATTAGATACTAGGTTGAATCTACTAGCTACTTCCTTCTTCCTAATAGCTCTACCTACTAGCTACTAAGTCTAGCTTCTTGCTAATCTATATTAGCTACTAGCTCTAGCTACTAGTTATTAGCTATTAGTCACTGGCTAAACTACTATCTAATAGCTACCAGCTATTAGGTTGTAGCTACTAGCTAGTTGGTACTACCTACTAGCTCTATCTACTAGTTACTGACTCTAGCTATTGACTACTAGCGCAAGCTACTAACTACTAGCTACTATATCTAGCTACTTGTTAGTAGTTACTAGTTCAAGCTATTGTTAGCTATTAGCTACTAGCTCAAACTACTAACTACTAGCTCCAAGCTCTGGCTAATAACTACTAGCCACTAGCTACTAGCAACTAGCTTGTAGTTAGTAGCTGCCTACTAGTAACTAGCTACTAGCTCTAGCTTATAACTACTAGCTCTAATTACTAGCTACTAAGTACGAGATACTAGCTACTAGCCAGTGGCTATTAGCTACAAAAAGCTTTAACTACTAGCTACTAGGTACAAGCTACTAGCCACTAGCTCTAGTTACAAGCTACTATCTTCTAACTTTGGCTACTAGTTACTACCTCTGACTACTAGTTACTAGTTACTATCTATTAGCTATTAGATACTAGCCACTAAATGCTAGCTTTTAGCTACTAGTTATTAGGCATTAGTTATACTAGCTACTAGTTCAAGCTACTAGCTATTACCTTTTGCCACCGAGCTCTAGCTGGTAACTACTAGCTTCAGTTAATAGCTACTAGTTACTAGCTCTAGCTACTAGCTACTAGCTATTAGGTCTAGTTACTAGCTACTAGTTCGAGTTATTAGCTATTATCTACTAGTTCTAGCTACTAGGTACTAGTTCTAGCTACTAGGTACTAGCTCCTAGCTACTAGCTACTAGCTCCTTATCCTTGCTACTAGCTACTATCTCTAGCTACTAGTTACTGGCTCTAGCTACTAGCAACTAGCTGCTTCCTACTAGCTACTAGTCACTAGTTACTTGTCACTAGCTACTAGCTAATCTCTATTAGCTACTAGCTCTATTTACTAGTTACTAGCTACTAGTCACTAGCTAAAAACTACTATCTAATAGCTACTAGCTATTAGGTTCTAGCTACTAGCTAGTTGTTACTACCTACTAGTTCTAGCTACTAGCTTTAGCTATTAGCTACTAATGCAAGTTACTAACTACTAGCTACTAGTGCAAGCTACTAGCTACTACCTACTAGCTAGTACCTACTAGCTCGATCTGCTAGCTGCTAGCTATTAGCTACTAGCTCAAACTACTAACTACTAACTACTAGCTATTAGCTACTAACTCTAGCTTCTAACTATAGCTTCTAACTATTACCTATTAGATACTAGTCACTAGCTACTAGTTCAAGCTACTAGTAAGGGTGGGCAAAAAATCCAATTTTTCTGATCTAATTCATTTTTTTATGATCCAATCCATTTAATATCCATTCTATTAAAAATCCAATCCATTTTATTGGATCTGGATATCAATCTAATATACATTTTACATATTTTACGGATTGAATATCCATTCTCGAAATCTAGATTTTCAAAATGGATAATCCAAAATATCCAATTCAAATTTTTAGTTTATATTTTTTGTTAGGTTAGGCTAAAGGTTGAGATGGACTAGCCAAAATTTAGTCGTAATTAATTGAGTTGGTGTGACCCTATACAAAATTTGGCCGAAATTTGACACAGTTGATCCTTGACAAAATTTGGAAGTATTCGGCCAAATCTGTCAAATTCTTTGGTGTCAGCCCTATGGACACAAATTTGGATCCACATCCATTATTTGGATCCAAAATGGGTGTGGACTAGATTTTCGATACGGCTGACACCATAGAATTTGACAAATTTTTTGTCGAGACCAACGAGGCCAAATTTCAACATGGGATGAACTTGGATGACTTTCGAATGAATTCTGGTCGGGGACAACGTAACCAAATTTGGGCTAAGGTCGACTCGACAAAATTTCAATCGAGATCGACTTGACCGGATTCAAATGAATTTCGGCCAAGGCCGATTTTGCCTAATACGACCAAATTTTGGCCAGAGCCGACTTGGCCAAATATGACCACATTTGGGTCAGGGCCTGATCAGTCAAATTTTGGTCAGGGTTGACTCCACTAAATTCGTCGATCGGGACCGACTTGACTGAATATGGCCAATTTTCTATCACAGCCGATTAAGTTGAATATAGTCAAATTTCGTTCGAGACTTAGTCGACCGAATACGGCTAAATTTGGGCAAGTGCCGACTTAACCAAACTTTGGTCATGACCAACTCGACTGAATTTGGCCAAATTTAGGTTAGGACCAACTCACCTAAATATGACCAAATTTTAGTCGTGATCGACTCTGCCAAATATAACCAAATTCAGGCCAGGGCCAACTTGATATTTTGGTCGAGGCCAACATGACCGAATTTTGATCGGAACCGACTTGACTAAATTCGGTCGAATTTCAATCGTGGCTGACTCAATTGAATACGGCCAAATTTTGATCTCGATCGACTCATTTGAATACGACCAAATTTCACCCTAGGTCGTATCAGCCAAATACGACCAAATTTGGGTCAGGGCCGACTCGGCCAAATCTCAATCGGGGCCAACTCGATTGAATTCGACCAAATTTTGACTAGAGCCAACTAGGTTGAATACAACCAAATTTTGGTCGCGGTTGTCTCGGCCGAATACGGTGAAATTTTGTCTAGGTCAACTCAGCTCAATGCAGTCAAATTTGGGTCGGGGTGAACTCAACCGAATACTTCCAAATTTACTCCAGCACCAGCTGGGCCAAATTTCGATCGAGACCGACTTGACAAAATTCGGCCAAATTTTGTATAGAGTCACGCCAACTCAATCAAATACGACTAAATTTGGACTAGTCGATCTCAACTTTTAGCCTAGCCTAACCAAAAAATATAAACTGAAAATTTGGATTGGATATTTTGGATTATCCATTTTCAAAATCTAGATTTAGAAAATGAATATCCAATCGATAAAATATATATATCATATTGATATTCATATCCAATAAAATAGATTTTAAATGTATTGAATTTTTAATAAAATAGATATTAAATGGATTAGATCATAGAAAAAATAGATTGGATTATAAAAAATGGATGTTTTGCCCACCCTTGATTAGAATTTACACATCTCTTCGCATATTGAATGTCAGAACATAAAACCAATAAAAAAATATTGTCTGTCAACATTTAAACACTTTTCTAAAATCATCAATGTAATGATAACAGACATCTGCAAAAGCTTCAAATTATTGTTGTTGCATAAGGTTAGCTTTTCTATTTTCGATAAAATAATGTCATTTCTCTTCCTTATTTCGATCAATAAGAAACTATTATTTGAAGAAGGATAAACATCAAAGAAGACCTTAGCTATACTGCAACTAGTAAACCAAATCACCATTATTTTATGAAAGAATCAAGTATTTCAGTGCAATAATGTGAGACTAGCAACGTGAGACGTAGGACGTAGTAAGTTAGACGTGAGACGTGGGACATAGGACTTGAGACGTGGGACGTGGAACGTTTGACGTGAGACGTGAGACGTGAGACGTAGAACGTGGGACGTGGAATGTGGGACGTGGGACGTGCGACGCGGGACGTGGGACATGGGACGTGAGACGTTAGACATGAGACATGAGACATGAGACGTGGGACGTGGGACGTGGGACGTGAAACGTGCGATGCGGAACGTGAGAAGTCGAGACGACGTGGAGACGACGTGGAGACGACGTGGGACGTGAGACGTGAAACGTAAGATGTGAGACGTGAGAGGTGAGACGTGGGATGTGGGGCGTGGGACGTGAGATGTGAGAGTCGTGGGACATGGGACGTGGGACGTGAGGCATGACAGACGTGAGATGTGAGAAAATGAGACGTGAGAGACGTGCGATATGCGACATGTGACGGAGACATGAAACTTGAGACGTGAGACGTGCGACATGCGACGTGCAACTTGAGACATGAGACGTGAGACGTGCGACATGCGACGTGAGACGTAAAACTTGAGAGGTGTGTCGTTCGACGTGTGACGTGGAACGTAAGACGTGAGACGTGAAGACGACGTGGGACGTGAGACGTGAGACGTGAAACGTAAGACGTGAGACGTGAGACGTGAGACGTGAGACGTGGGACGTGGGACGTGCGACGTGGGACGTGGGACGTGGGACGTGGGGCGTGGGACGTGAGATGTGAGATGTGAGAGTCGTGGGACGTGGGACGTGAGAGACATGACACGTGGGACATTAGAGACGTGAGACGTGAGAGACGTGAGATATGCGACATGCGACGTGAGACATGAAACTTGAGACGTGAGACGTGCGACGTAGGATAAGAAACTTGAGACGTGCGACGTTCGATGTGCCACGTGCCACGTGAGACGTCCCTAAACACTAAACCTTGAAATTTATATTCATAAACTTTAAACCTTATAATTTAATTGAAAATTTTAAAAGTTTAATAAAAGAATTGTTAATGTATCATTAAATTTGTACTAACAAATTTAAATTATACTCTTGTAAAAAATGTATTAATAAAAAGAGATTAAATACATATAAAAGTGAAAGACTAAAAATATGAGGATAAAAGTAATAATTAATGTATATTTAACACATGAAAATAAAAATTATGAGGATAACGACAATAATTTATATTTTTTGAACTCTTAAATAAGCGTAAGGAAGCAGATGATGATTTGAAAAGTTAAACTAAGGATGGGCAAAAAAATCTAATTTTCATGATCCAATCCATTTTTGCTATGATCCAATTCATTTAATATTCATTTTATTAAAAATCCAATCCATTTTATTGGATTTGGATATCAATCTGATCTACATTTTATATATTTTATGGATTGTATATCCATACTTTAAATCTAGATTTTCAAAATGAATAATCCAAAATATCCAATCCAAATTTTTCAGTTTATATTTTTGGTTAGGTTAGGCTAAAGGTTGAGACGGACTAGGCCAAATTTAGTCGTATTTAATTGAGTTGGCGTGACCCTATACAAAATTTGGCTGAATTAGGCCAAATTCTGTCAAGTTGGTCCTGGACAAAATTTGGAAGTATTCAATTGAGTTCACCCCGACCCAAATTTGACTGCATTGGGCTGAGCCGACCTAGACAAAATTTGACCGTATTCGGCCGAGACAACTGCGACCAAAATTTGGTTGTATTTAGCCTAGTTGGCTCCAGTCAAAATTCGGTCGAATTCAATCGAGTTGGCCCCGATTGAGATTTGACCAAGTTGGCCCTAGCCCAAATTTGGATGTATTCGGCTGAGACGGCCTAGGATGAAATTTGGCCGTATTCAAATAAGTCGGTCATGATCGAAATTTGGCCGTATTCAACTGAGTCGACCATGACCGAAATTCGACCGAATTCAGTCGAGTTGGCTCCGGTCAAAATTCGGTTGTGTTGGCCTCAACCAAAATTTGACTGAGTTGGGCCTGACCTGAATTTGGTCGTATTCAGCAGAGTTGATCACGACCGAAATTTGGTCATATTTAGGCGAGTCGGTCTTGACCTAAATTTGGCCAAATTCAGTCGAGTTGGTCATGACCAAAATTTGGTTGAGTCGGTACTAGCCCAAATTTGTATTCGGTCGAGTAAGTCCCGAACGAAATTTTACTACATTCAACTTAGTCGATTGTGATCAAAAATTGGCCATGTTCAGTCAAGTTTGTCCCGGTCGACGAATTTAGTGGAGTCAACCCTGACCGAAATTTGACTGATCAGGCCCTGGCCCAAATGTGGCCATATTTGGCCAAGTCGGCTCTGGCCAAAATTTGGTCGTATTAGGCAAAATCGGCCCTGCCCAAAATTCAGTCGAATCCAGTCAAGTCGATCTCGATTGAAATTTTGTCAAGTTGACCTTGGCCCAAATTTGGTCACGTCATCCCCAACCGAAATTCGTTCGAAAGTCATCCAAGTCCGTCCCATACTGAAATTTGGCCTCGTTGGTCCCGATAAAAAATCTGTCAAATTTTATGGTGTCAGCCCTATGGGCACAAGTTTTACAAAAATAATTTGAATTTATTTTATGAAAAATGGATTATGGATTTTGGATTTTGAACTTGATCCAAATATTTATATCTGGATTTAAACTTGATCTAAAATATTTGGATTTGGAATTTTAAAAAATCCAATCTACTTTTTTTGAAAAAATGGATTTGGAATGAAAATATAATCCAATTATTTGGATCTAAAATGGATGTGGATTGAATAATTAAAAATCCAATCCATGATCACCCCTAGCTACTAGCCACTAACTTGTGGCTACTAGCTTCTAGCTCAAGATTTTAGCTACTAGCTACTAGCTCTAGCTAGTAGATACTAGTTCTGGTTACTAGTTACTTGTTACTAGTTACTAGTTACTAGTTGCTAACTACTAGCTCTAGCTACTAGCTCTGACTACTAGCTCTAACTACTAGCTCCGGCTACTAGCTTTAGCAAATAGCTACTACCTCTAACTCTAGCAAATAGCTACTACCTCTAGCTCTAGCTAATAGTTCTAGCTACTAACAACTAGCTCCTAGGTACTAGCTATTAGATATGAGCTATAGCTCTTAGCTCCTAGGTACTAGGTACTAAGTACTAGCTACTAGGTCCAGCTACTAGCTTCTAGTTATTAGCTACTAGCTACTCACTCTAGCTACTAATCACTAAATACTAGCTCTAGTTATAAGCTACTAGGTCCAACTACTAGCTACTAGATCCTAGTTACTACCTACTAGCTACTACCTGTAGCTTTTGCTACTCATTACTATCCCAAGGTACTAGTTATTAGCTAGTAACTACTCGCTAAAGCTACTAGCTAGTAACTACTAGCTACTATCTTTAACTACTATGTACTAGCTCAAGCTACTAGCTACTAACTATTAGCTCAAGCTACTAGCTAGTAGTTACTAGCTTTAGCAAAGAAAGAGAATACATGCATGTGTTGCAGCAAAACGAAAACAAATGCAAGGCTGAAAAAACCATCACGAACCAGTCTCCGAGACGAGAGAAATGAAAGAAAAACTGACGTAAATAAATAGTATGAGAACTTTAAAACCCAATCTCTCGATGTTTTTGATAAAAGAAAATTACACCTTATCATCAATCTCACAATGTTCCACCTTGGAAATTGTTGCACTTGTTCTACACAAAAAAATTGTGGCCATCCCAATTGTGAGAGTGAGATAGTAGAGCCACCACCCAACAAAGTCATTCACTCTCACATCCATCAATTGTTCTTTCTTCGCCTCCACAATTACCACCAAACTCTCCACATCCTCCTTGAACCTCCACCACCACAACCCACCCAAGCTCGCCGCCACCACCACCCTCTCCACCAATCTAACTTCTCTCTCAACACCAAACATTGTGTCATCCACCACAGGCCTCACCACCATCCTGGCCCAAGCCTGCGTCGTCTGGTGCAACCCCACCAGGAAAATCACTCTGCTTAATAAGCTTCTCTCAACGTTAAAACTCGACTCATCATAATCGTATAACCCCGCCTCAATACTCCAAAATGCACAACCCAATGCAAACTTGGAACGTGCAAAGGAGAACTCGCGCAGTGTAGAGACGAGGTTGAACAACAGTACTGGATGGTGGTGAAGGGTCGCTTAAAGTAATGATTTTTTCTGTCGAAACGGATGACATTGAACAAAAAAAATCGAAACAGATGTCGACATCCGTTTCTGAAAACACTGAAGCAGATATCGACATCTGCAATGTACCAAAATTAAAAAAATAAATCGAAACAGATGTCGACATCCGTTTCTGAAAACAAGAAAGCGGATGTCGACATCCGCAATGCATCTACAATAGCAATTTTTTTATAAAACGGATGTCGACATCTGCAGTTATATTTTTCGAAGCGTATGTCCACATTTGTAATGGCACCCTTAAGTGAAAAAAATGGATCTATGGCACACAGTACACACAGCAACATTCAAATTCATCAATCAAGTTGATCATTCAAGAAAAATCAATAAGCAAAGTCTTTGGGGTGCAGGGCTGCAATAAAAGCATATTCTATTTAGGATGCAGGGATGCAGGATTTTCTCTTTCTTCTTATACTTTTTTACGGAGAAGCTCCCAAAGTTAATTTTGACCACCTTTTTATTTTATTACAAATAATGAGGTTTTTAATTGAACCCATTAACAAGCTTCTGTTTACCCAAAATGTTTGCATGGGCTGTAAAGGCCCACTTCATACAGAGCCTAAACCAGAAAAAAAAAAGAAAAAAACAACACGCAACACAAATATTAAAATAAAATTATAAAAAAATGAAATGCATTAAAATCTAGCCAATAAAAATGAGTGATGAAGTATAAAAAAAAGGGATAATTCTTTTTTTAAACAATATCGCGAAATGAATATTGAATGATTGAAGGAAAGTATAAATTTTATTTATTTATTGACATATTAAGCTAATATCATTCTACAAATATAAAATAATCTGTATATATTTTTACACACGTACGCACACAAAATATCAATCTTTTATTGAATTATATTTTTTTTAAATACGTTGATATTTGTTTTCTAGCTTGTCCGTATTCTCTTAATATTTATGTTTCTTTAATAATTGTTATCCCTTTTGAATCAATTATTTATTTCGGTAACCAACTTAAATAAGTATGATAAAGTAGGTAATTGTATTGAATTATATAAGTAATCATTATTATTGTAATACTTGTATCAATGTAAAAGAGAGACTCACATTTCATAAAGATATTAGTGTTTCGATTGACAAATTGGAAAAAAGTTATTGTACAATTCAAATCAGAATAATTAAGCAACAACTATGTATTTTTTTTATCCTTTGCATTTAACATTAGTTGGTGTGTTTGGAATTTTGAACTACAGGTTTGGTTTGGATTTGTTTGTCTTAGGTGTGCATAGAGAAAACGTCCTTATATCTTTGAAGAGTGAATATACTATCTTGAGTTTTTGAATCATCCATTGAGTTTGAATGTATAATTATGTTTTGTACATGATTTTATATGTTGGGTCTTTTAAAGAATTTAACACCAATGAGACATGAATATAACTCACATGTAAAGAATTGACACAACTCTTAACCCAAAATCTTAAGATAAGTTTATGGGTTTTAATCCTTCAACTTTTTTATTTTTACTCAATGTGAAACTTAAATTTACACTTGAATTTCTAACGTTATGTTATTTGATTTCATATATCATTGAGAAGAGTTAGGTTTCCTCTGGACAAGGCTAATACTCTTAACATTGATAATAGTACGTTATTCAACTTACTACCAATCTCGTGTTCATAAATATAACAAGCACATTAAAGTTTATTTTCACCATATTCTTAAAGTCCAGGGTGCATATCTAATTAGTCTTACTTATGTATTTGATCTTCTAATTACTAATATATTTATTAGATCTTTATTTTGATCTTGCCATCAATTTTTGGTTGCATGGTAAAAAGAGGCTTAATAATAAAAAAATCCAAGTTATATTTAGTTAATTGACAAGTTAATTATGTTTAGTGAATTGAAATGTCTAAAATAAAATTTGACTAAATTTATTAAAACTAAATAAATCATAATATTAATCATCACCTTGGTGTTTTAACATACATATATTGAGTGTATGACTATAATTAATTGGTGATACAATAACAATTTAAGAGTAAATAAAACAATAGATCCAATAAATAATAAATTATTATGGTGTTTTTGAACGCAACGATTGGCACCATGGCAAGACACAAGATTGCATGAAAGAAAGCGCGACGCTCGACGGATTTCAATGATGGAGAGGTCGGCTAGCTCATGATAAGGAAGTGCGAGGAAACAAAATCATAGGCCTAAAAACCCTAAACTCATGTAACGTTGGACTGGGACTTTTTAGACTCTTTGTTGGGATTTTTGGAGAATGAGACTCCTTTTTGGGGTTCCATAATTGTTGTTGAAGAGACATGTGACTGGATTTTCTGTTGGTTCAAAATTGGGTTTGTTGGTTTTGGGAGAGTTGGGTGTAGTGGTTTTTGGAGCTCGGTGTTTTGGATCTTGGAGAATTCAGTGGACAAAGATGTATTTTATGTGTGTAAATTTTGAAAAAAAGGGATAACGTTAAAGTATTATTAGAATTTTAATTTAATTATTTTATTTGTTGTTTACGCATAGATTAAATAATGTTATCCATGATTTTTTTTTCCACGAAGCATCCATCGGTAGGTAAATGTTTTAGTTAGGTTATTTTTACCCATTTTTTATCCGTGGATAAATTTCTTAAATAACAACAATTTTGCATACAAATTTTATTTCACGGGTAATTTCAATTTTTCTTTTTTGGGTGTTAAGAGATAAATTCTAAATCGAACTCAATTTTATAAAATTAACTTATAAGATGAGATTTATATCAACTTATATACTATAAATTATATTGTTAGATACATAATTTAATATTTACTATATAATTTTGGATTAATTAACTTCAGTGATCAAATTTGGGAGAAGGTTTTAAAGTACTAAAAAAAAACTCATTAAATAACATTAAAGATTGATGATTTAATAGTTAAAAGTTGTAAAAGAAAAATTATCTATTGTTGTATTTATCAATATGAAACAATAAATATGTCAACACGTATTTAATATTTAATATGTGCATACCCATTCAAGTATATTTTAAGTATACTTTGTTGTAATAGTTATTGTTTATATATATATATATATATATATATATATATATATAT
>Ga0214543_1005541_pt1 | contig 23106 bp, 6 predicted proteins | sample CNSS2metaG_FD_160094 | JGI IMG/M metagenome (GOLD analysis project Ga0214543, IMG submission 160094) | Root nodule microbial communities from cowpea collected in UCLA plant growth center, Los Angeles, California, USA - CNSS2 | ecosystem: Host-associated > Plants > Roots > Nodule | place: USA... | reverse complement strand
TATGGTTTGTTTCACTGTTTACTTTACATGTCATATTTTCACCTTTGAAAAAGTTTGGAGTGTACTTATATACAAAGAAAAAAAAGAAAGTGGCATTGCTTGTGGAAATGTACTATCCCAACTAAGTGTAAGTGTGTGAGTTGCAAGAACACTATGGAAATAATAAAACAAACACACTCGATTACAACATCTACACTGTTAAACTATATTCAAATAAAGGACATACTTGGTGCCCATGGTTCTTTTTATTATTTTATCTCTCCACTAATTCTAAAAACTAGTTTACAATCATTACATCCATCGTATAAATAAGTTTTTTTTTTTGTCATAGCTTTTATTTTTAAGTACTTCTGATCACAGTGAAGGCATGGACCATTTTTTTTAATTATTTTAATATAAAAGGATTGACATTATACACCATAAAAGTATTAAATAGTAGTTAATTTTAGAGAAAAATATGCATATACAATGAGTATAATATCTACATATACCTCATTTTAAACCCTTAACTTTCAACTAAGAAATAATAATTTAAAAAATGAACGGACACTGAGATTTGTTCCTAAGTTCACATTAGTTGGAATTTGAGTTTTCTCTTTTAACATTTTTGTGTCTTTCAAAAAATATGTGCAAAATAAACTCCAAAATACTTTTAATATAATGATTGACCCGACAATGATATTTTGTGAACTTAAGGTTAAAAAAAATAGGGTTAAATATGTTTTTAGTCCTTTAATTTTAAGTAAAAATTAGAATTAGTTCATTTTTGAAACTTTGACTTAATTTAGTCGTCCAATTTTACAAATGTTTGAATTTAATCATTTTAACAAAATTTTGTTAAGTTTATTTAACGTTTCAAATGTGTTTTCAAGACAGTTTCTTAGTTAACATTGAAACGGAAATGTGTCAAGCGGGATAAACACTTAAATGTTCTTATGAAACACGTCTAAAATGTTAAATAAATTTTAAAAAAATTGGTTAAAAAGACTAAATCCAAACATTTATAAAATTAGAGATTAAATAAAGACAAAAACATGTATAAAAAAAATAACATTAACACCATTAAGGAGAGATTTTAAAAATCAATTAATAAATTGACATGGCTATTAGACACATTTTCACTGTACATGTGACATGTCATGCATCCTAAAAGAAAAAATCACCAAACACTAAAAGATTATTAAATATTAAAAGGTATGATTGAAAGGGTGAAAACAACATTTGTATTGTAACAGTAAACACAGGATTAGATAAATGATTACATTAGTTTGTTTTCACCCTTTTTCTAATGTATTTTTGTTTTGATAGCGATCCAGTGGACAAAACATGATGAGCAGTTAAGAAGTAAGTATACATTAACATCTTGACCATAGGATTCTCCCATGTATCAATGTCCAATTAAAAATAACCTAAATGCCAATAATTCCCTTGCTTTTCTCTCAATCATGGATGAGCATGTGGAAAATGAGGTCTCTCACTCTACTTTAGTACACTATAAAATGATAAACAAGTTAATTCATCTTAACAACACCCATTAGATGAAATTTAGTTAATGAATTACAGAGTTCTTTTGTTAGCATAACATTAGTTCATCTTTATATATGTGTATGGTGATTTTTTTATTCTTAAAAGTATTATAATATATATTATATAATTATACAAGTTTATTATTTTGGTTTAAAGCCACTTTTTATTCCAATAACTTTACCAATGTATAATTTTGATTCCCGAAAATTTCTAATTGCCATTTTTTATTTAATTTTTGAAATTAATATTTTTGTCCAACACTATATTTAATTATGAAAAGAAAAATATATTTTTCAAAATAAATTACATTAAAATTATTTGTCAAACGTAATATTAATATCTTACTTAAGTGAGTAACTAGAGTTATTATTGGTTATTCAAATAGTTAGAAGACATGTTAAAAAAAATAAAAAAAAAATACTTTATTTAAAAAACCGAATAATTAAAATCTGTAATTAAATTTTGCAACGAATAAGAGTGGATTTTATCATTATTATTTTATATATTTTTTATAAATTTTTACACTAAATTGACATGTTTTCTATTAGTTAAATTCTATACAAAAATACTTTATTTTAAATTGTCATCAAGCTTAACAAACAATATGTTCGTAATTAAATTATATTCACACACAAAAAAAAAAAACGTTTCCCACTTTTATAGTTTTAACTTTAAAGTATTTTTTTTATTAAATATGTATTGAGTATTTTTTTTATTAGTTAAATCATTTTTCTTTAAAGTATTTTTAAAAAAATCAGATTTTGTCTTTTATTTTTTTTATACACAAATATGTGAGATATTAGATGCTTGATTTGTACCAAGAAACCCACTGAGATATTGGTTGATATAGTGGAAGAAGCACTGAGTTTGGCATCGTTAGGCCTTAGGTGACTGCTACTTATACTATTCAATTTCAGATATTTATTTCAGAATTCTGCAGTATTATATATAAAATGTAAAGATACTCTTTTATGCATTATGCATTATTGTGGTAGTTGGTTCCACTGGACCTACACCACTCTTCATTGTTATCCATTTAGGTTAATATTGGACTTAGATGTTATGATTTCTTGCTGGATAAATCATTTCATTCAATAGATTTTTATAATATGAGTACTTATAATTTTAATATCAAATTTAATTTCAATATTTGAGGGTTGTGTAATGATAGATAAGGTTGTGATCTGTCGTGGGTGTCTTATCACAAAAGACTAAATGTTTGTAAGTGATAAGTAATATTTCGACCCTTCTTCAAAGTCTTAGTCATCAATATCAAATGTTGGATTCCTATTGAAACAAATAAACAAATATTACAATATATGAATATAAGTTTATAAATTTGAAGTAGTTGTTTTTGTCTTACACGAATTTCTAAAGATTTTGACCCCTCTTAAAAGTTTTAACCACAGAAAGATAAGATCAATCTGAAATACTTGATTTTTTATTGAAACTAACGAAAAACGATATTATATTATGAATACAAGTATATAAATCAGAAATAATTTCACTTTCTTTACACAGATCTTTAGAGTTTCAATCATTCTTGAAAATCTTTGCGTTAAGTATACAAAAACAGAACTAATTTGAAAAGTTTGATTCTAATTGGAACCAACAAGAAAATATTATATTATGAATATAAACCTATTGATAGGAAGTAATTACAATTTCCTTACCTAATTACATATTAAGATTGAATACATATTAAATGTTAGTTTATGAACGGACATAAGAATATTAATGTTGAAACTTTGATATTGACAATCAAAAGTTTATTAATTTGATTATGTCATCAAAATTTATTAAAAAACAAATAAATAAACATGAGAATTACACAAAAAAAAATCATAATAAAAATTATACTTCACGAAATATAAATAAATTATATATATTACTAATTTAATAATAACAAAATAATAAAATGAAAAATTACAATTCCTTAATTTTTAGGAGATTTTATTAGAACTTTTAAGAGAAATATTTATTATAAATAGAAATTATAAAGATTAAAATGACAAAACACAAACAAGGAATGTTCTAACTTAAAACGTCTATATGTTCATCTCTTTGCCAGACCAATTTAGAGTTCTTTGAAAGTCTTTTTTGACAAATATTACAAGGAATATATAAGGCTAGCTTGCGTATTAATTTTTTTAGAAAAATAATTATTTTTTAAAAGAAAATTTTCAAGTAAATGAAAATAGTAAATTATGAATTTAAGAAAACATCCTTTAAAATTAATATATAACAAGACCGATTAGTAAATTTCAAACAATTTTTTTTTACCGTTCTTTGTGTAGACAAAAAGGTGTAAACAATAAACAAAATGGTGTAAAAGATTTATGTTAATTCATCCTCAAATACCGTAAAGCTAAAATTTTGTATCAAGCTGTTATTGGAATGATAATTTATTGGTTTAAATATTATTTTGGTCCTCTTGTTTAATTTAGTTTTTTTGTTGTGCATTTGGTTACTAGTTTGTTAGATTATGTTCAATTTCGTCTTTTTGTTGTTTAAATAGATAACGACAATAAAATGTATAAGCTGACATTATTCATATTACGTTAGCTGTTTTAATTATGATTGTTTGTGTTTTGTTCAAATAAGTCCTTATTTTAATTAAATTTGTTCAATTTATTTTCACCCTCCACTTCATCTCACTACAATAAAAACCTTAAATAATTATCAAATTTAATGATCAAAATAATTAGTCACGATCAATTTAGATATTAATTTATAAACTAAAAATTATTGACAACTAAACTAGTTTAAAAAAATTATAATTGGTTTTTAAATTGGTAACTAAAATAATTTCTATTATGAATTGGTTACTAAAGAAATTGATTTTTGAATTGATCTCTAAATAATCTAGTGGACTTACTTGCTTGACATTGAATAAAAAATAAGAAATTTGAGCACCATATAAAGATGAAAACTTAAAAACTCATTACCTTAAAGTTTTAGGTTAGAGTTGGTCTCAATCCCTTATGTGTGGGTGAGTTAGGTTTATGTTTTATTGGTGTTGTATTTTTCTAGTCCAGTGATTTTCCTTCAAAAGACCCATCAGTGGTATCAGAGTTGAAATTTGCCTGAGTAGGATGAAGACTTAGTGTCCCAAGGTTTTTTATGTAAGATGGTGTCAATTTCCTATGTGGTTAGGCTCATGTCTCATTAATGTTGTATTTTCCTAGTGATTCTCACTCAAAAAACTCACCAGTGGTATCATAATTGAAAGTTTGTCTGAATACTATAAGGATAAAGACCCACTGTCCCAAGGTTTTTTTATTGAAGATGATGTAAATACTTTATATGAATTGATTCCATGTCTCATTGTTGTTTGTATTTTTCTGGTAAATTGTCTCTCGAAAGACCTATCAATTAGAAGATAAATAAATAAAGGACATAAATATTAGGTGGAATTTATCTGAAAATCACATAACTAATTTTCTTCTCCTTTTCTTAAATGTTATTCGTACCTCTTTTCATTTAGTATTTACTCTAATTTGTTTCTTTATTCCTTTTTTATATTCTTCGCTATAAACAAAACGAGGAAAGTTATTTAGGACTTGAATAAAATCCATGTATGTTTAGACACCCGAAATGAATGAAGAACAAATGTTCTTGAGTTTGCAAATGGTCCCTCTTTACTGCAAAAAGCTCCACAAAGCGATGATCATCCATAGAGACAAGCACAAATTAATAGACCTAACCAGTGCTAACAAAGTCAATAAGTTCTCACATGCTGGAGTTTCTGGAGGTACAACATCACGACAAAAAGCACTTATTCATGAAATGAAAAACTGAATATGTTGGACCATCTTCCTACTCAATCTGATGGTAGCTACATATTTCCTCAATTAATAGATCTATTTCAATCATAAATTTATGAAAAAATGAAAGATTATCAACACCATGTAGGAAAAAGAAGAAGAATCATTTTGAAAATATATTTTCATTCCTGCATGACTAGTCTGCAGCATAGGTATATCAGATTCCACCTAATACGCGATCTTTAAGATGTGAAATTATTGGTAGCTGTTATGTCGCATTCCCATGCCAAAAAAAAGGACAAATCATCGGGATCCACTTATAGAACTTGTTTCTTGTTCAATTCTTTTGTTCATAGGGACCTCCTCATTAGAACATGGCAACTAAACACATGCAGTTACAAATCATGACATCTTTACGTTGCTTCATGCTTCGTATTATGCGACACTGTCGAATGTCACAACCTCAACACAGCAAACGTTGTTGCGGACCCAAGAGTTACAATCACATTAATTGGATCGTGATGCTGGGAAAATCGGTAGTCAATCATTAAAAATGGTTTCATTTGTGAATGAAAAGTGCTAAAAGCAGACATGATTTCTCAACTAACAAATTATTGACTGCAATATGCGTTTGATGCACTAAGCAAAAAGGTATATAGATGCGTATTTCTGTAACTACTTCCAGTTTTTAGCTGCTTCATTGTTTTGTGTCTCTTTCTCTCTCTTGTTTGGTATGAAAGAAGGGTATCAAAATAGGTCTATCTGGTTTACACACTTTGGTTGTCAATTGAGTCGGTTCAACTTCACTGATGAGTAACAAATTTTGTATTTCAGCTTGACTCCTAAATGAGTTAACTTACTTACAGATATTTTATTCTTCTTATTTAGTTTTTAAATTTAGGAAAATTATTTTTTAACATGATTTTATTGATAAATTTTTGACAATGTATACGTGGTAGCAGCTCAATATATAAAGAAAAGTTTGAAATGATTTAGACATAAAAAAAAACAGTTTGATACGTATTGAAAATATCAAACTTTATAAACTTTGTCAAAAAAAAATTATCAAAAGTATCATAATTCTTAAATATAATGCAATACAATCAAAATTGATTAACTCTGAATATATTATTTTATAATATTAAGAAAAAAATATTTACCTATTTCATTAAATATTATTATAAAAATATTAGTTACATTACCATCTTAAATAATCTTGCAAACAAATAATTTAAACATTCGAAACTATTCTCACATTATTAAATAACATTGTATTATTTGAAAGAATCAAATTATCGATATATAAAATTAAAAGTAATAAAAATATTATGAAAAATAGTAAAAAAAATTAATAAAAAAGTTATTGTTTGTAAATTATAATTCAACTCACATTTTTTAAATCCATTTAATTTGTGGATTAAATTTAATTTTTGAATTAAATGAACCAAATTTAATTTAATAACATTTAAAAAATATTAAAAAAAAAAATTGTAACGAATCAAATTGACTCACAAATTTAATTTCATAATAAGTTTTGGATATAATTACCAAAGTTTTGATTTCATATTGGTCGATTCACTGATAAATTAAATAGAAAGTCAAACAACTAAATCGATGTGAAACATGTTTGTGTACAATTTTTTCACACTACCAATTTTTCATAATTAAAATTTGTTAGGGAGTGTCACCAATTGTTTATATCTTTTAGAAAAACAAACTATGCACTTAAAAGACATATTTTACTTTATACTTTTATTAAAAATGTGATCAGTTCTTTTACTAAAAATCGATTTAAGATGTAATTTGAAATTATTTGAATTGTATTTCAACACCTCTTATTATTTAACTATTTTTATATTTAAACTCAAACTCATTTCATTTTAATTCAATAAAATATATTTTTCCGCTTGCTGAACTTAGACAACTTTATTAGTTATCTGTCTCCAGTAAAGTTTTTCCCAGTGATTAAACTCTCTGGAATTCTCCGAAGTAAAAAATTAACAGTATAGAAAAAAAAAATACACAATCAGCGTAACTTAGAAAACCTTCTAAATGCGAGGAAGAAAAAAATGACAGAATCTACTTTAGCAAAAATAAAAAATAAAAACTTTATTATGAAAATAGTAATTTTGTTTCTTCGGATTTCTAAAAGAATCTCTCCTTTATAGGATGACTATAACTAAATTCTCACGAAAAATGCAACTCTATTTTTGTTAAAGAGGATTATAAGAGATATATAGATGTGACTTATACTATATATATAGAGAGAGAGAACCTGAATTAGTAAGTAACATCACTATTCAAATATGAAATTTAACTATGAAAAATCAATATCCTAAAAAACAATAGAAAATATTATGGAAATATAAACTTAGAATATATGGTATATAAGAGAGAATAAAAAGAGTTTTCTTACCAATTTTGGTATAATTTTTATTATTAAATTATAGGAATGGTGTAACTTTAAAATAAAAATCAAATTTAAATAAGTTTACTAAGTTGACATGACTTCAAAACAAATAAAAAGGGACAAAAAAAAATTGACAAACTTTGACAAATTACCTTTTTTAAGTAAAAAAAAAAGTATTACTATTATTACTTTATTTTGATTAAAAAATAAAAAATTAATCTATTTAATTCTATTTATAGAAAATTTGTAAAAAGTTTATTAAAAAAATTTGTCAAAAAATAATTTTTCAACAAGTAATTTGTGTTATGCTGAAATAATTTTGGTCTGGATATAATGAAGTCGTATCATGTTAATACAACTTCAACTTTTTTATAAAGATTGTGATGATTTTGTATGACTTCAATTCATCCTTCAACATGACACAATTTTCTAATTTTGAGGTATCGTGCCAAGTTGACACTATTTGTCCAAAATTAATTTTTTTTTAAAACTCACAATATTCTTGTAATTTCATTATGAGATGACAACATATAAAAAATCCAAATTAAAGAGAAGAAATTAAAATGTGCTTCTTGTATGTTTTTTATGAAAGAGAAGTCTGCAGGGTTACAAATGAAATGCAACTAAATTGCAAACAATTCAAACGTTTATTTAAAACAATTAATATAAAAGAACTAATCAACAATAAAAAATTATTCATAACAATTTTATTTAATTCACAGATAAGGCAGATCTTTCCGCTGTTAGATCCTAAATTTTGATAAATAAACGCTCTACTCATAGCAATACCTTTTGGATAAAGGTCCAGTTATGATTTCTACCGTTACACCCGTTTTGCTAAGCTCACCCGTTTTTCTAACTGTTACTTTTATTTGTAATATTAATTTATTTTAATTTTAATTATATAAAAATTAAAACTTCTAACAAATATTAAAAGAAGTGTAATAATTAATATTATTTATAAAATTAAGATAATAAAAGATAGGTAAAAAATAAAAATAAAAATGACAAAATATATCAAATATAGGGAATAATAACGAAAAAATATTAAATAAGTTCAAAACTATAAACAAACTAAAGTAATTCATAACTTATAAACTATAAACTTTATAAATAATTTAATATAAATAAATATTTTTGCATTAATCCAACTAACTTATAAATTAGTTAACTAACTAACTTGAGAGTGGCAGTAACATATCCAGAATATATTATTAAGTTACTAAGTAAATAAAAAAAATCCTATTAATATTTTTTTGATCTATAAGAATTTAACAATGATACTTTTCAACGATTGAGATATCTTCCTCATATAAACTCCCTTCTTGGCAAGAAATCAAAATAATTCCATTATAACGAAATCATTGTTTTAATACTTGTATCTGAAGCTTATAATCATCATAACCTCATCAACGGAATCACAATCAAATGGTTTGCATCAACTTTTTCAAAAAAGTTTTTACATAAAAGAATCAACTTCTCTACAAATCAAAATTGATTTACATACATACAAATTAAAAATATATAAGAAAGCTAAAAAAGACTTTTAATTTGTTAATATATAAACTAATTTTAATTTTTAGTCCTATTTTTGTTTTCTAAGTACCCTTTGTTGTACTAACTTCTCCATCGTTAACTTCTAAACAAATAAATAATTGAAAATAATTTTTATAATCTAAAATTAATTTAAAAAATTCTCATCGTTTGTTTAAGCTATTATTTACAGATAAATTATGTTAGACATCAAAGTGAAACTTGACGTCTCAAATATATCTCAAATATTTCTAAATTATGTTAGAAATAAATTATGTTTAAACTTGACGTCTCAAATTTATCATTATTATTAAAAAAATTAAATAAATAAAATATTAAATCATGTATATTTCTTTTCTTTTTGTCAAAACTAACTTGTCAATATAATAATTTTTTTATGGAAAAACGTGAAAAACTTTGAACCGACCAAAATACAAGCACCCATGTCATTTATGCCGATCGTATAATAAATTTTTATTTAAACTCATACTGAAATTAATTTTAACTTAAGAAGTTAATTTTTGTTTTCTTATTTTTGTTTCCAAGAAAACTTGTGGAGAAGCTGGTTGAAACTTGTTGATGAATTATCTTCTTGGTTAAGGTAGAATTATTGGTTCTCATTTCCAAACCCATTTCCATCTGAGGAATTTGATAGGTATGCTTTCTGAGTTGCTTTTCTTTTCTTCACCATTAATCCCAAACTCCCAACTCGCACAGTCTCAATCATCGAATTCAATGGGACCTAGCTAGTCATCATTCTTGACGGCCATTACAATGTGATGTGAAGCACCATGCTTGTGTTCGCAAACACTATCTGCTAAGAAACTCAAATTATTGTTTGAAGTGATTCTTAAGCGAAGATGCTTTTAGCAGTAATTTGGTAACAAATGTTTGGTTTTAACGAGTCATCAAGTTAATCATAAGTGGTCCTCCATCTTAACCAACAATCCCACTTCCGTTCTTTCCCTTCTCATCTTACCATCCTTTTCTTTTCATGCGCTCATCCTTTCACTAAGTCACTTCACCAATTCCGCAAGTGCTTGTGTGGGACAAAGGGTTGCTTCGTCTCTCCGAGTGGATTTGTTTTCGGGTAAACTATTTTTGCATTTTCCTAATTGGTTGCGTTTTTCAAGTTCAATATAAAGAAAAGATCTTCATAAATCCTTCTCATTCATATATACAAGTGTTTGATGAAATAGATAAATCAGAAAAGCATGGGTTTGTCAGTTGGGAGGTGAAAGTGGCTTTAATCATATTATCTTGTCCTTGTCCACCCTCGACACATGATTAATGAGATATGCAGAAGCCAATGTCCCATTGTACCAATTAACCAAATTAATTACTGTGTTTCAGGACCCACCATACTCTGCAGATTAATATGCATTTAGCTAACAAAATCATAGCCATAACCTTAGTTCCGCATTTTTATTACTTATAATGCGACAGTTACACTCCAAAACCCTGGTTTCCGCATTCCACCGTAACGGTCAAAACTTCCTTCCCATTTTCTTCATTTTCAATTCACTTCTTCCTTTTCTCTTGGCCCAATTCAGAAACTCGTCGTTCAACGCTTCATGACACTATCACGACCACAATGGTAGAAGCTGCAATCTCCACGCCCAAAAAACTCGCGCCTCGTTACACCTCATCGTCGTCGTCGTCTTCTCCTCGGTCTCCGTCGCCATTCACGCCCAAACGATCACAGTCGGTGGAGCGAAGACGAACCGGCACTAGTGGCGCCACCCGCACGACGACGTCGTCTGGCAAAATGCTTCCAACTTCCGCAATAACACGAAGCCTATCCGTGTCGTTTCAGGGGGAGTCATTCTGGATCACCGTCAACAAAGCCAAACCGACAACGAACATCGTTTCCTCTCCCAAACTCGTCGCGCCGAGAAAATCGCCGTTGGACGGCACATCGTCTCCGCGAGGAGTTATAAATAGCAGGGGGCAGGTTTCTTTTATTCGTCCTGCTTCACCGAACAAGGTTTCTAATGCAGTGGCAGCCTCTTCTTCTTCTTCTTCTTCTTCCAGAGGTGTGAGCCCCTTGAGGCTCAGAAACGGAGCGTCCTATAACGGTTTCACCAACGAGCCTTCTGTTTTGAGTTTTGCCGTTGATGTTAAGAGAGGGAGGGTGGGAGAGAACCGAATTGTGGAGGCGCATTCCCTGAGGCTTCTCCATAACCGCCTCTTGCAGTGGCGTTTTGTCAACGCCAGGGCAGATTCTGATCTCTCTTCACAGAAATCCAATGCTGAGGTATGGTTTTATTTCAACGGAATTATACTTGCAATTTATTATTATATATTTTGGATATGATTTCTATAAGTGAATATATAATTATAGCTTCTTTCCATCTCAGCGAGTTTGTCTTGGAATAAATTAGAGTGAGTAATCTCTGCAGAAGTTCACCGGAGTTTCTTAAGTTTATTTTACATTGAGATTTAGGACTCTCTGAGAGTGACAATTAGAGTGCAATCGTTAAATAGGCAAGATCAGTTCAGGTCGTGTAATGTCACGCATTGTAGAAGTTGACCAGGTTCTTTTGAATTCATGTTGAGCTTTAAAACATTCCGGTGAATGGCATTTGGAGGTCATACTCATTAAATTGAATTAACCAATTTAGCTCACGCATTGTAGAAGCTAGCTAGAGTTTCTTGATTTTCAGGACTCTACAACAGGTGACATTAGAGAACAGTAGCATTGAATATGCATGATTAGTCCAGGTCACACGTTGTGGAAGCTCACCAGAGTTACATTAGTTCATCTTGAACTTTTAGCATGAGCAATCTTAGTTAGTGATAAAATCATGCTTGTGATTTGTTATGGATGTACATGTAAAATTGACTGCTGATTTTTTTTTTCTTTTATTAGAATTGTCTGTATGATGCTTGGGCATCTACCACTAAACTACGACAATCTGTGAGTTCCAAAAGGAGAGAGCTACAATTGCTGAAGCATAAATTGAAGCTGGTTTTCATCCTCAAAAAGCAAGTAAGATCTACCGTTACCCTGTGAATTGTTCGTATAATTTTAGCTTGATAATAAGATTTGAATTTTATTCTCTTCCACATGAACTTTCGTATCCCAAATTCTAAAGTAAACTTTCACTGTAGATGGTTTATTTGGAAGATTGGGCTATTTTGGATGAAGTTTACATAAGTTCACTTGCCGGAGCTATTGAAGCCTTAAAGGCTAGCACTCTCCGCCTCCCTGTTGTTGATGGGGCCAAGGTATTTACTTTTTGCTTTTCGTTCACTCGTCTTTTCCTTTGATGATAGGTAGTGTCATAATGATTCAGTTGATATCACTGCTTAGCATGTTTTGGGAATAATATAAAAATCTTCTGTCAGGTAGATGTACATAAAGTGAAGGATGCTGTTTGTTCAGCTGTGGATATAATGAAGGCCATGGGATCCTCCATATGCTTTTTCTTACCCAAGGTGCATATTCTTTTTACCATAGATAAAGATTTTAGATATCAATTATTATTTGAATTTCTGGCTGAACATAATTTTTGTTTGATTTTCTGTTTGTTAATAAATTAGTTTTTTTTTTTGGGGATCACCTGGTCTCTGGATCCTGAATTTCCTATTATGTTATGGTAGTGAAGTATCTCTGCTTGTTTTACTTAAAACACCTCAAGTCTAAAAGGTTTCAAATTCAACCTTGGAAATGCAGTGACATTAAAAAAGTTAGAATAAGCTTTGTTGGTGGTAATAGTTTTACACTAAATTAGTCGGATGCTTAAAATATGGATTTCAGATATGGATGGTCTTAGAACAGAAGAAAAGGATAAGCCATAATAAGTCTAGCATTGCAAAGACAATTTCCCTTGCTTCTGATAGCAATCACAAGCGGTGAACCACTTTCTGGGAAAAGAGTTAAAATCGTTACCTAATGCCATTTGTTGTATGATAAACAAAGATGGGTTGAGTGCATAAGCCTTAACTGCGACAAATGAGGAGTGTCAATTCAAACCGTGCACTCCAATTATTTTCTGTAATTTATTAAAATGGATAAATTTAAAAATAATTATATATTTATAAATGAATAAGTCGTGACTGAAAATATTTGTATTTTTTCCATAATTTATTAAAATAAAATAATTTAACAAGTGTTGATATAACTAATCCTACTTGAAATTACTTCATAATAAAAACTATGTTTTAATATATGTTTATATTTTTTTTCCTTTTTAGTATCTCAATTTTTATTTGTATTTATTGAATTCCGATTTGCTAACACAACTTTAATTAAAAAAATACTTCCATATAGATTCTCATTAAAAAAATTTAAAATCATATTTACAAGCACAACTTAATTAACTAAAATCATATATTAAAATACTATTTTTTATTGTAATTTACTGGATAAATTATGAAAACTTTATCCATTTTGATAAATTTAAAAAAAAAAATCATCACTTTGGTAAATTTGCACTTTTTGTTGTTTTATTTACACATTTTTATTATTATATGTTGACTTGATGTTACAACCTTTATTTCCTTCCATCAAGTTTTGCTCTGATTATTCTTTTGTTTATGCAGTTTTATTATTATTTGTTGACTCGATGTTACCACTTTTATTTCCTTCTATCAAGTTTTCCTCTGATTGTTCTTCTGTTTATGCATTTCTATTATTATTTGTTGACTTCATGCCACCACCTTTATTTCCCTCCATTCTCTAACTTGAATTTATTACACCTTATGTCCACTTTACATACCCCGCCTTTCTACACAGCCACAGATTCTTGTTTGTTTGACTGTGCAACCCTGGTCTCTGTTCTGCATCATTTAAAATTAACTACATGTATGAGTGACTACTGAGTTACAGAGTTTATTTTTATGACTCGTGAAAATAGTTAGGATTAGTCTGGTTTCTAACTCCGAGGCCAAGTTTCATAAGTCGAGTTACATTTTTTAGTACTTAATGCATCAAAGATATTATTAGGAACTGTGATGCCTGATGCCTTTAAGTACGGTCCATTGACGTGCTAAAATGTCTGAAAAGCGTTTACAATTGATAGGTTGGATATGTAAATTCGTTGGTGGTCGAAGTTGCCAACTTGATTACACAGGAGCATGTTTTGCTTGATGAGTGCAGACACCTTTTATCAATGGTAACAACCATTCAGGTAATGAAAAAGAAGTAGTGAAGAAAAGTATTTTGCTGATTTTCATTAAACTCAAATGGATGGCTGCAAGCTTATTGACAAAATATTTACGCGTGCAGGTTAGAGAGTGTAGCCTTAGAACGCATATTTCACAACTGAAGTGCTTACCTGAAGCTCAACACTGAAAGTAACAAACACATGACTGTATGTATGACCAAACTCACATTCATTGCTAACGTATTGTAAGTTATGATTCTGCGTGCTACCAATTGGTGTGCTTATCTTCGCCTCGCGTCAATGCATATGCAAACCAAATTGTCAGGATTGAAAGTTCATGCTTTAAGATGCAGGTTTTTTTTTTCTTTTTCCTATTGTTATTTTAAAAAAGGTCAAAGTATGTACATAAACCGTGTAGGATGTTATATTTTAGTTGAATCTTTTTTATCTGTCGTGTAATTAGCTCCTAAATGGTATAATTATGATGCGGTTAGTAAGGAATCCGGTTATTTTCCCCTGTATTAGGGGGGGTGGTTTGGCATGTGTATTCCATTCTGTTTTGACTATAATTTTCTTTTTTCCTCCCGTCGATGAACATTTGAAAGAGTTCATTTATAATATATTAATATATTAATATATATAGGACAGTGGTATTTTAACACTAATTTTATTATTGTTTGATATTATTTTTCGTTGTTATTCGCTTTTTTCTTTAAATACAAAAATTAATTTTTATTAAGACCATTTTACTTTTACAAAAGTTCTCAAATGATAGTCAAACTTATTGAAACAACCTTTTTTTCATAAATATAATATAATATATCATTTGTTTCATTAACTTTTACCAGAAAAGTTAATTTTTTATCTATGAAGCTCAAAGACACCTCATAAAAGACATATACCATATTCGACACGCATACCACATTTATATAACATACGTATCTATAAAGTGTTTAATTTAAAAGATAATATTTTTTTTGACATAATTTTGACATATGTTCAAAATAAATATTAATAACTACAAATCCAATCATTTCTAAAAAAGCCTTTAACTTGTAAATTTATTACTTAATTTTTTATTATGATTATAAAAATAAGGAACAAATTTTATATGTTTATTATTTTTTGCTTTTTAAATATTAAATATATAAATTAGGTTATTTTTGTTAGTTGATATTTTGAAAATAATGTGTATATACATCCTGTTTTGAAAATCAACTAATTTCATCTTATTTTATGATTTCCTTTCTAGAATACTATTCATTCAATTGACATTTTATTTACAGAGATTCTTTTATTTGTATATCTATTTTAATTAAAGGTGATTTGGGGGAAGGATGGTTGAAATATAATTAAATGGAACTACATAGTTTTCCTTTTTTTTTCTTTTACTGATAAAAAAAAAAACATAGTTTTCTGTTTGTTTTGGGCCATTGGCCCCTTTCATAAAAAACACATCTTTCTGTTGGGTTTGTATTCCACGTTTCTAAATAACAATTATTTTGTGTTGCAAAAACTAGAATGCTGGTGTGTAACCAAGGGACGTGTGCCTATAACAAGAAAAAACAAATACAAAAAATAATCCCTATATAAATTAGCTCATATTGGTCTAGTCACTAAGATCCGTTTGTATCATGATGCCACTAAAAGTATGAACATTCATTTTTTTTTTCTTTTATTGATGGCCACAATCTCGTCTCTAGTTTTTTACTTGTCTAATAAATTGTTACGCACATGTTCATTCAAATAACAAGTTTGATTTAAATTTTAGGATTTAAAATTTAGGATTGAGGATTTAAATTGTCAGATTTCATGAGATTTATTTTAAAAATTAGACATACTATACTTTCTAATTATATGAATTTTTTATTAATGTAAATTTTTTAAACTGATAATACATACAGATTAGATATTTTCATCTTTGACAAAACTTTTAAAGAATGCATGATTTTGTATCGATTATCCTTAATTATTCTAACCTTGATCTCATATTGTATCCATTTCCTCTGATTCTAACAAATTAAACCATGCTAAACAGCGGGGTTTGGGGAGGAATTACACATTAAGAAATTGACTATTTCATTGAATCGATTTTGAAGTTGCTGGTTCCATGATATGGTGCAGTTACGCTACACGTCGACATATAGGTTTGTGGATTTCCATAATGGTGTGTCAAATCTCAAGATTGTAAATTTATTGTTGGAGTTAAATGAATATACAAGAAAAAGTTATAGTATATAAATGGGACCACCCTCGTGAAGTTTTGTTGTAGAGTTAATACTTTTTAAAACTTGGATTGCTATTAATCGGTATTTTGGATTAAGTTCTAAAAGATATTAAAGGGGAGATTTGCATAAAACTTTCTAATGGTTAAATCATTTCAAGAGTGATATGGATTTATCGGACTCAAAAATAATAAATCTCGAAAAGTTTCATATAATCTATGATAAGTAAGTGGGTGGTATAACTTATAATAAATAAGTGAATGATCGGTAATGAATTTTAAGTCTGTGTTTTTTATTTCAAGTTAAAAACGATTTAAATTTGTATTTGATTCTTTTAATATTTTTGTAGTAGAGTATTGTGATGTTTAATTTAGATTAAATTATTGTTTTGGAGAGTGTCATTATATTTGTGGTCTATGTGTTTAAAAGTGGTATACATGTTGTACAAATTTTCATGTAGTATTATTCTCTGGTTGTTTTTAGACAATTACCGTGATTTTTCTCTAAATTTGAAGTTTTCACATTATATCTTTGTGTATCCTTGTGTTAATCTTATTTCCTAGTTAATATAATGATTCTCAAAAGTAAAGATGATAATATTTTTCATTAATGATGTGTTTTCACGAGAGGATCTAATGAATATAGAAGTGTTTAATATTCAATAATGTATATACTGTCATATAGTGTATATATAATTTGATAGTACCATGAGTTTTATTGATAATTAATATAAGTTAATGATAACAACATAAAAATCATAATTGAAAGATGTCAATAATGACAACTGATAATTAAAAATCTTATAATAAACTGTCATAATTAGAACTTTGTATTTGAGTCTCTTTTACAGTATATAACTTTGGAATTTTGACCGATTTAAACATACATAAACAAAGTTTATATTTTTACATTGTTAAACTAGGTTTAAATTTAACTTACGATGTTAATATAATATATTCTTGGTATAAGAAAGTACTATGTTAAAAATAACGCATTATTTAAAAATAAAATAAAATCATAGCATTTAAAACTTTATCTAGTCCATCATTTAAGTTCATCATTATACTGCCCTCAAATTTAAGTATTTTTATCTGTGTGTGTGACAATATATATGAAGTTCACAATTTATAACACAAAAATTGGTGGGTGTAAAGAAGTTGATTTAATCTAGCACTTGAATTTTAAAAAGAATATAGTAATTGTTACTTTACTTGAGGGGCGCCGCATTTGGGAAGTGGAAAATTGGTGTCGTGGGAAGAAGAAGATTCAGAGAAGCTGGACATGGCAACAAGGATTCTCCAAAGTTCATGGCGCTACTTAAAATGATACAACAAATTTTATCTAACTTTTTTTTTTTTTAAAAGCAATCCAACAGGTTGGTTGATTTCGTATCCTGTCAATAAAAAAAGAAAAGAAAAAAAAGATTCTGATTTATAAATACGAAGTGGTCAATTAGAGTAATGTATTTTTCTAAAATACGTTAACGCACATGTCGAATATCTTCAACTGAGTTGTCCATCATAATTAGTTAACTATAACATCGAACAATATAGATCAAGATTTTGAATTTGGTATCCTTCAATGATCTTTCATCAACAAGTCAGAGCCACACATAAATATCTATACACATTTTCGATAATTTGCAATCCATCTAACTCTGTTTCAAGCAAAACTTAATTACAATCATTGTGATAAAAAACAATTTCACCATCATCCAGTTATTTGTTATATATAATGTTTGAAATTTCAGACGAATTAAATTTTAAAAATATTATTTCAGTTCTTTAAATTAAAATCCATGTTTAAGAATGAAAATTAAAAATAAACGCCACACGTAATACTATATAACATTATCGGATATTTTCAAATGAGTTGTCAATTTTAATTAGTCATGTATAACACCCAACATCATAGACCACACTTTTAGATTTGATACTTGTCAACAATCATTCATTAACAAAATCGTATATATATATATAAATATGTACACATTTTGAATGGTAGTCTTGAATGAATACCTAATTTGCTCTATATAAACTTATTCTCAAAATAAAAATTAACAGTGATCGTTTAAGTTTAATTTTAATATTATGATAGATATTTTGATGATTTATATGGGTTATAAAAATTAGTCTTGGATTATCAATTAATAATCTACTTCTCCTACATCCTGAAAAATAATGTTAAATCAATACAATTATAATAAATATTTTTATAATATTTTACAAAATATATTTATTATTTTTGTAATAAATACAATTATATTATAACACAAAGTATTATATCACAATAAATACAACTATGAGTATGCTACAATGCACATGTATAAAGTAATAAATTAAATGATATATATTATTTCAATTAACTTTATTAGTCGATCAATTACCATTTTACATTTTTTTTTACTTATGTTACTAAATGTAAGGCATTATCACATATAATATTTACTTAATCTCTCATATATTATTTTATTTTTTAATAACCTGAGTGTTAGATAATTTTTGTAAGTATATTTTCATCTAATTTCACTCGCTTGTCAACAATTTGTATCTCTATATTCCCACTTTGTTCGGAAGAAAGATATAAATATTTACATAACAATAATATAAATTTTATTAAAGAAAAGAATTTGTAATAACACAACAATCTCTTGAAAAAAAGAAGATTATATTTTTGGTTATTTAACTTTTAATAAAAATTAGAATTATTTTTCTTAAAACGTATTTATTAATTAATATTAAATAAAAATATGTGAAATAATATAAATAATTAAAATATTATCATAAAATATATATCAAATAAATTTAACAATTAAATTCAAATATTTTAAAAATTAAAAGTTATGAGATTAAATTATATCAAAATTTTGTTCGGAGAAAAGTATATTTAAAAAAGAAAAAAATAATAGAATGAGGAGTGAAAGGTGGGTAATGTGTGAAGGAGGCATGACTGGAAAAGCTGTCAATTATGCGTTATGTGCAGATGATTGGAAAAAGAAAAAAAAGAAGGGCATTTACACGTTGGCGGTGTGAACACTTTTAATGGTTCTCTGGGTAGACTTTTTCCCACTCATTAAGTTGAACGCGCAAACATACACAGAGTTGAAACTTGCAAACCAAGAATCAATACGCGAATATTCCACACCACCAGAGTTTGGCATCAAATTGGGCACCTCCTTGCCCAACTAAACCACCTTTTCTTTTACTAATTCTAAAATTTCTCAAACCCATCGTAACGTGTCGCAAGACCACACAATGCTACAATGCTTCTAATTCAAACCGCTACGTTATTTTCTTCCTTCAATCCTCTCTAAACCGATTATTACAATGTATGGATAAGTAACCCATGTGTCGTCCTCATCACACCGTTTAAAAGGCAAAACCAAACCCTTGTTCTTATCTGCACACCAAACATCCCCTCTGTTCATCCTTACATCACTCTTAACTCCCATTCTTAATCATCTACAACATTAAAAATTAAATCAAGTTTAATTTCTTAAAACAAAATAAAAAGGAATTTATATTTATAATATTCCTGGACTACATCAACAGTGAAAAACCGTTACATACCCAGGAACCGAAAGAAACACGCGCAGGTGAGCTCAACACATCTGCCCCACCGTTCACGCGGTTCCGCATCTATTACTGTTACTATTACAGAGGAATTGGTAAAAAATAATGAATTGAATTTAATTGAATCACCACTTTAGAAGTACAATCTAAATTCTAAAGCCAGAAAACAAGGTCCAAGTACTGTGTATATGTACAAGAACAAATGAATCCAAATAACTTAGAAAACACTCAATATTTTTGGATCAATGGATTAACACCGAGGGATTTCAATCTTCGGGATGGTCAAATTCAGACGGGGCTTCTTCGATGGGTGGGGGCTGGAAACCTCTTCTTCAGCCAAGAACCTCGTTGGAAAGTCCGGAAAAGCCGGCAGGTTCAGATCGAAGTCGCGGTGGCTTCCTGTGTGAGTGGACCCCACACCTTCGGAGGCGGTTACGGCGCTGTTACCACCGTTACCACCGCCGCTGCCTTCGTAGTGACATCGTTTGTGTCCTCCCAAGGCCTGTCCTGTCGGGAAAGTTTTGTGGCATATGGAGCACTCGTGGGTCCTACCTCCGCCGTTGGAGGCAGAAGTGGTGGTGACGCTGGAGGAGGTGGGCTGGTCTTCGGCGGCGCCAGCTAATTTGCGGTGGCTGGCCTTGTGCCCGCCGAGGGCTTGGTAAGAGGAGAAGGCCTTGTTGCAGACGGAGCATTTGTAGGTGAGTTTGGCGGGGTTGTTGTCCGAGAGAGCAGGCTTGGAGGCGGTGGGGATGGCAGCGGCGGCAGCAGGAGAACCGCCGCGAGCGAGCATGATGAGACAGAGAGCTAGATACTCCTCTTCCGTGCAGGAAGGATGTTGTTGGTCCATCCGGGGACGCTTAGAACGCTTTCCCTTTGCCCAAGGCGTGTGATTGGGTTCTTCGAAGGGACTAAACGATGGGTTAGCGGTGGTGGGTGATTGAAGAGCTTGGAGAGCCATTTGAAGAAGAGAGAGTGTTTTGAGTTTTGAGTTTGGAGATGAAGTGTGAGAGTGGAGAATGGGGTGTGGGGGATTTATAAGGAGGTGAGGATTTGAGGGAAGTTGCGTGAGGAGTGCTGGGAAAAGTAGGCGCAAGGAAAGAAAGGAAGTGGCCATCTCAAAGAGTTAGTACTATATTATACAATACAGGTGTAAAAAAAGAGAATAGCACGTGTTTAAGCAAATAGTTTTCTTGGTGGCTAGTGGACCTTTAAGTCGGTCAAATAAATTGTTAGTTCTAACTTAAAAAAAAGGAAAAAGAAAAATGCAAGTGAACTAATTAGAAGACCAGTTCAAGTTTCAAAAGTCAAAATCCAGAAAGAGTAAAGAAAGATGTCAAATTTGTTAAGTTAAGGGAATGTGGCTTAAATTAAGGTTTCGTCCACACAGCAGCCGGTAGGCAAGTGTCAGTAGCTACCTAGCCACCAACGACTTTTCCGAGTCAATATCATGGGTGCGACCTCAGATTGAATAATCGAGTAGATAGAAAGTGAGTGATTGATGCATCATTCAGATTTAATTGTGTATGTGCATGTATCTGTGTAATGCAGATTCCATTGCAATTTTTCTTGCTACATCACATGTTGTGATTGGGAAAACATGTGTGAGGAAGAGTTCAGTGTGTGTCTGTGTGAGAGAGATTTCACCACTATTTTCTGTTCTGGAATTTATGTAGAATTAGGACAAGTGGAGTAGGTTATGGTGTCGAAGAAGGTTCAAGAATATATGCAGAATTGTTTGGCAAATGCTATTTCCCTTTTTCAACAACAATGAAGTATAAGATTTGTGGCTATCGTTCTGTCCAAACGGAATCCTGATTCCTCCGTTTCCATCTACACAATTCAAACGTAGTTCAGCTAACTTCACTCAATGCTTCATTCACTCGTAACTTTAAAGGTTTTTCACATCCCATGAGTTTTTCAAAAAAAATTACCGAAAAAATGTTAAATAAATTACAAAATAGTGATAATTTCTGCTTTACCCATACTTTGTAATTTCTTTAAAATTTATATGTTTTTAAAACTCGCGGAACAACAACTTTTAGTATCAACAAAAATTAATTTTGCAAAGTCAAGCTTTGGAAAAACACCTAACAATTCCTAACTTTAAACTACAAAACCGGTTTTACAAAATGGTTTTTCCTGAAGAAAAAGAAAAACAACCATCATCGGAGTAATGTTACAAAACAGTGTTTGATATAGCTTATTAGTTCATTATTTTCTCAAAAAGTAGATATTCACGTGGAGTTAAATGTAACACATGATGTTTTCTTGTTTATTTTCTTTGATTTTTATTTTAATGTAACACATGATGCCTGAAGTTGAATCAAGAACATAGATCCTAATTTTTTTTAGACATGTTAATGAGATTTTCTTCCGTACAATAAATTTACTTTCAATCAAGATTCTTTTTTATACCAACAAAAACTTACAATATAATTATGGCGGGCTAAAATTATATCGTTTGTGTAGGAATAATATTCTAACTTAAATATTTTAATGTTTTATTATGATTATAGTTGTCAAAAGTGATCGTGTTTTTCTATTGATGAAAGGATTTAGGAGTTTTTGAGAAATAAGATTAGAGTAAAAAAGATATCTCATAAACATTGTGTTGCATGGTTTAATAAAATAACACTCACAACTCCAATGTTTTAAATAAACATTCACCTTTTTTGTGTTTTCAATAAATAACTCTCACCTCTGTGAATAAATTTACATTATCTCTCTTGTTTTATTTAAAAATGTCACTCGTATTAAAACTTGAATAAATAAATTGCAGATAATTCAAATTAGTTTTAAAATAGAAAATTAAATATTTTTATAAAAAAATAAATGACTTAATTGTAGAAAATTGTTCATATATATATATATATATATATATATATATATATATATATATATATATATATATATATATATATATATATATATATATATATATATTATTTAAGAATATAAAAA